>Ga0228700_1000314_pt1 | contig 45869 bp, 41 predicted proteins | sample McNCre317_Aug_MG_FD_178019 | JGI IMG/M metagenome (GOLD analysis project Ga0228700, IMG submission 178019) | Freshwater microbial communities from McNutts Creek, Athens, Georgia, United States - 3-17_Aug_MG | ecosystem: Environmental > Aquatic > Freshwater > Creek | place: USA: Georgia...
AATGTTGGATGCGACCGAGATCGGAAAACACTTTTTCTTGCGCTTTTTCACGCACCGAGCAGGTGTTGAAAACAATCAGGTCGGCGAGTTCGGGGTCGTCGGTTTTTTCGTAACCCTGGGCTTCTCCTAGCACGTCAGCCATCTTGTCCGAGTCGTACTCGTTCATTTGGCAACCGAAGGTTTTGATGAAGACTTTGCGGCTCATGACAGAGCCTGCCCGTTGGGCCAAGTGCAGCGGTTCATGGTGTTGATCCAGAGGCTGTTGAAGAAGCGGCTATTGTAGTGAGCCGCTTCTTCTGCGCGCGAATCAGCTCTGGCGTGCGCGCTCCACCGCATGCTCGGCGGCGAGATAGCCAAAGGTCAGGCCTGGGCCAATCGTGATGCCTGGGCCTGGGTAGGTGCCGCCCATGATGGAGTGCATGTCGTTGCCGCAGGCATACAGCCCAGGAATGATGTGTCCGTAGCCGTCGATGGCACGTGCGTGCACATCGGTCAACAAACCGGTGGCCGCACCAATGTCGCCGGGGTACAGGCGCACCGCATAAAACGGGCCTTGCGTGAGCGCGCCCAAGCAAGGGTTGGGGCCGTCCCACAGGGCATCGCCGTTGGCGCGTTGGTAGTCGGTTGTTCCGCGCTGGAAGACGCTGTCCTCACCTTTGATGGCGCTTTCGTTGAAGGCGGCCACAGTGGCTTGCAACACATCGGCACGCATGTTCAGTTTTTGGGCCAGCTCGCCCAGGCTGTTGGCTTCGGTCAAATAACCATCGGCCAAGAAAGGCGCCAAGCCGCCGCCACCGGGGCGCACCATGCCCATGCCGTAGCGCTTCAAGGCAGCCGCATCGGCAATCAGCCACGAAGGCACGCTGGGCGTTTGCTTGTGGGCTTCTTGCATGGCAATGCCAAACAGGTGGTACGAGGTGGACTCGTTCAAAAAGCGTTGGCCGTTTTGGTTGACGGTGATCATGCCGGGCTTGCCGCGGTCCATCACAAAGTGGGGGAAGACGGCAGTGGTGCCATCGGCGCGCTGGCGTGTGGACACCGGGGCCCAAAACGCGTTGCTCAGACCACATTCGCCAAAACGTGCGCCGGCGGCCAAGGCCAAATCTTGCGCCGCGCCGGTGTGGCCTGGGGCGCCGGGGCACCACGTCACATCCGCACCGGGCAGCATCTCGGCGCGCTTGGTGGGGTGGCGGTTGAAGCCACCACTGGCCATGACCACACCGCCTTTGACGCGCACCGTGCGTTTGACATTGCCTTGGCTCAGCACCACGCTGTGCACGGCATCGCCTTTTTTCACGATGTTCTCCACCTTGGTTTGGGTGAGGAGGGTGGCGTTGCGTTGCATCAGCGAATAGAGCAAACGCGCGATCAGCGCATTGCCCATCACCAAACGCGTGCCACGGCCCCACAGCAGTTTGTCCATGGCGTGACGCACGATGATGCGGGTGGCATACACAAAGGCCGACCACGATTGGGTCAGCTTGAGCAAGTTGGCAATGTCGTCGCGGTCCACCATCATGCCGCCGAGCACGGTGAATTCAGGGATGGGTGGGCGAATCAGCTTCAAGGCGCCGCCGAGCAAGCGGCCATCAAAAGGAATTGGCTCAATCGCGCGGCCGCGCAACACCGAGCCTTCAAGCTCTGACAAATAGTCGGGGTGCAGCGCGCGCACCTGGTAGTTCACATCGGTCTGCGCTTCCAGCAGGGCAATGGCTTTGTGGCCGTTGTCGACAAACGCATCGCGCAAGGCTTGCTCGGCGCGCTCACCCACCGCGTGGTTCAAAAAGGTTTTGGCGCGCTCCAGCGTGTCGCGCGGTTCCACTTTCAAACCTTTGTCTGTGCCTGGCACCCAGGTGGTGCCGGCCGACAAGGCGGTGGTGCCACCCAGGTATTCGGTGCTCTCGACCAGCAGCACGCGTGCGCCCTTGAGGGTGGCAAACAGGGCCGACGACATGCCAGCGCCACCGGCGCCGATGACGACCACGTCAAAGCTGTCATCCTCGCTCAGCTGCGAGAGCGCGGTGTTGGGCGTGTGGTCTTTGGCAAAAGTTTTGGCGTTCATGCGTTCAGCTCCCGACTTAGTTCCCGATTAAGAAATTCACCATCAAGTCACGCACCCGCGCAAACATGTCGGCACCGGTCATGGTGGCGCAGCCCTTGGCACGGGCCGCTTCAATCAGCGGGGGCACGGCCGGTGCCGTGATCACGCAGCCCACAAACATTTGGGCCGTGATGCCACGCACATCGATGGGCGTGGGGTCGCTGGCTTTCATGCCGATGGGGGTGGCGTTGAGCGCAATGTCCACGCCTGTGGGGTCGGCGCTGCCAGCGGTGACTTTGGCTTTGTTCAAACTGGCCAGGCGTTGAATCAAGGTGTCGCGGCGTGTGAGGTCGGGGTCGTGAATGGCCAGTTCGCTCACCCCGGCCATCACCAGCGCATGGGCAATGGCTGAGCCCGCGCCACCGGCGCCGACCAACAAGGCTTTTTTGCCTTCGGGCTGACAGCCTTTGGCACGCATGGCCTCGACATAGCCCAGGCCGTCAAACATGTCGCCGTACCAAGTGCCATCGGCATTGCGGCGCATGGTGTTGACGGTTTTCAAAAACTCGGCGCGTGGCGAAGCAGTGGCGCACAGGGCGTAGCAGTCAAATTTGTGCGGCACGGTGACGATGATGCCGTCCACGTTTTTGGACTTCGACACACCGTCCAGCCACTGGCTCAACTCGGCGGTGGTGACATGCGCGGGCACGCAGATCGCGTCGCGACCTGCTTGCTCAAACGCTTGGGTGACGCCAAACGGGGATTTAACTTGGGCGATCGGGTCGCCTACGATGAAGTGCACACGCGTGGCACCGCTGTAGTTGTCGAGCATGGTTGAGACCTGTGGATGGAAAGGAATGGTCAAATCTTATCTAAAAATGGAATTGGATTCAACTTTTGAATTTGTTTCTATTTTTAGGTAAACTTTGAGCCAATTCATTTTTCAGCCCCAACCAAAGCCCTTCATGAACGGTGTCCTAGAGCGAACCCTTGGCATTCTTGAGCTGCTGTCTGCCCACGGCGACGGCCTGGAATTGGCCGCCATTGCGGACCAGCTCAACATTCCCCGCAGCGCCGTGCACCGCCTGTTGGCCGACTTGGTGCGCTGTGGCTATGTGCGCCAAACCCGCGACCATGGTGACTATGTGTTGACCACCAAGCTGGTGTCCATGGGCTTGAGCTTTCTCAGCAACACCGGCATCGTCGACATTGCCCAGCCCCTGCTTGATCGCCTGGCTCAAATCTCGGGCGAGCTGGTGCGCTTGTCGGTGGTCGATGGCGAGCGCCTGACCTGGGTGGCGCGCGCCCAGGGCGCACGCCAAGGCCTGCGCTACGACCCCGACATGGGCAGCGACGCCCGCTTGAGTTGCTCCGCCTCGGGCTTGGCTTGGATGATGGCTTTGAACGACGACGAAGCCTTGGCCTTGGTGGCCAAACAAGGCTTGGGCGCACCGGCAGACTACGGCCCCAACGCACCGGCTTCGTTGCAAGCCGTGCTGCAAATGGTCAACGAGGCGCGCGCACGCGGCTACTCGCTGACCCAAGAAACCTACACCGCAGGCTTGAACGCCATGGCCGCACCCGTGCGTTTGGCCGGACAAGCGCCGATCGGCATCATCAGCATTGCCGGGCCCACGGTGCGCTTCACCGAGGAGCGCATGTTGGCCTTGGGTGCTGAGTTGGTCTCGTTTGCCGCGCAGTTGGCGGCGGCCAGTGGTGCCTCGCCTTTCTTCAGTCAGCGCAGCTTGCCCAAAGACCGTCAGCCGATTTACGCCGCTTGAACTGCAAACCCTGAACCCGTTTGAGACATGACCTCCCGCGCCCATCACACACACACCGCCTCTGAAGACACCTGCGATCTGTTGGTGATCGGTTCAGGCGCGGGCGCTTTGTCTGCTGCTGTCACGGCAGCGCATTTGGGCCTGAAGGTCGTGGTGATTGAAAAAGACCCGCACTACGGCGGCACCACCGCTTGGTCCGGTGGCTGGATGTGGATTCCGCGCAATCTCTTGGCGCTCAAAGCGGGCATTGCCGAACCGATTGAAAAACCGCTGTCCTATTTGCGCCATGAGTTGGGTGAGCAGTTTGACGAAGCGCGTGCCCGTGCCTTTTTGAACCAAGGCCCGCGCATGGTGCGTTTTTTTGAAGAACACACCGCCTTGCAGTTCATCGACGGCAATGCGATTCCCGACTTTCATGGCCGTACCGAAGACGCAGTCTTGGGCGGGCGCTCGGTCTGTGCCGCACCGTTTGACGGCCGCTTGCTGGGCAAGCACATCCAGCAACTCAAAAAGCCTTTGTACGAAACCACGTTCATGGGCATGGGCATCGCTTCGGGTGCTGACATTCGCCACTTCTTCAATGCCCTGCGCTCTTGGGGCTCATTCTTTTATGTGGCCCAACGCGTCGCGCGTTATGTGTGGGATGTGGCGCTTCATGGCCGCGGTATGCACCTGGTCAATGGCAATGCCTTGGTGGCGGGCTTGGCCAAATCGGCCTTTGATGCCGGGGTGGACATTCGCGTCAACAGCCCCGCTGTGCGCTTGGTGGTGCAAGAGGGTAGCAATGGCACCTCCGCCGTGCGCGGCGCGGTGGTGATGCGCGATGGCATTGAACACATCATCCACGCCAAGCGCGGTGTGGTGCTGGCCACCGGTGGTTTTCCGCACGATGTGCAACGCAAACGCGCGCTGCTGCCGCATGACCCCACGGGGCTGCAACATTTCTCGGCCGCGTCACGCGGCAACACTGGCGACGGCTTGCGCATGGGCGAAGCCGTGGGCGCGGTGGTGGCCACCGATTTGAAGCACGCAGCCGCCATGGCGCCCGTGTCTTTGGTGCCTCGCACCGATGGCACGGTGGCGCACTTTCCGCATTTGATTGAGCGCGGCAAGCCCGGTTTGATCGCGGTGACCCGTTTTGGCAAGCGTTTTACCAACGAAGCCGATTCGTACCACGACTTCATGCAAGGCCTGCTGCAGGCCTTGCCCAAAGGCGAACCCGTGCAAGCCTGGCTGGTGGTGGACCATCGCTTCATCCGCCGCTGGGGTTTGGGCGCGGTCAAGCCCGCGCCTGTGCCTCTGCATGGCATGTTGGCCAATGGCTATTTGCAACGCGGCAAGACCTTGGCCGAGCTGGCGCAAGCGTGCGGCATCGATGCCGTGGCTTTGCACAACACCGTGGCGCGCTACAACACCCAAGCCGACATTGGCTACGACGGCGAATTTGCCAAAGGCCAAACCCCTTACAACCGCATGCAGGGCGACGCCACCCACAGTGGCCGCAACCCCTGTATGGCGCCCATTCAAGACGGCCCGTTCTACGCCGTGCGCGTGGTGGCGGGCAGCCTGGGCACCTTCGCGGGCTTGCGTTGCAACGAGCACGCGCAAGTGCTCAACGCCCAGGGCCAAGCCATCGACGGTTTGTACGCCGGTGGCAACGACCTCTCCAGCATGATGGGCGGCAACTACCCGAGTGGCGGCATCACCTTGGGGCCGGCCATGACCTTTGGTTACATCGCGGCGCACCATGCAGCGCGCGTGTCAACAGAACATTCATTTTTCAAAAGGACTTCTCCCATGTACTACGAACTCGCCACCATGACGCTGCCTTTTGGCACCGCCGCCCAAGCCGCTGCCAACGTACAAACTTTCGCCGCCCAAGGCCAAGGCGAATTGCTGGGCTGCTGGTTCACCGACATTGGTGTGCTCAACCAAATGATTGTGTTGCGCGGCTTTGACGACTTGGCCAGCTTGCAAGCCGAGCGTCAGCGCACCCAGCAAAACGCCAGCCCCTTTGGCTGTGGCGAAATCTTCCAAAGCTTGGAACAACACAGCTACCAAGGCTTCCCTTGGATGAAGCCTGTGCGTCCCAGCGCCGAGAGCGGCATCCAAGGTCCGGTCTATGAAATTCGCACCTACGGCATCAAACCCGGTGGTGTGCAACCCACGATTGATTTGTGGGAGCAAGCCGTGCCAGCGCGTGAAAAGCTGTCGCCCTGCGTCATCGCCATGGTGGCCTTGGATGGCCCCTTGCGCTTCACCAATATCTGGGCCTATCCCTCGCTGGACGCACGTTCCAAAGCGCGCGCCGACTCGGTGGCCCAAGGCATTTGGCCACCCAAGGGCGGCCCTGCGCACTTGACCACCAACATGGTGTCCACCATCGCCATGCCTACCGCTGTGTCGCCGTTGAAATAAAGCCACCGCCATGTCGAGTCCCCGCATTTATTCGCAGGCCTACCTCACGGCGGATGCGTCCACCGTGCCCGAATCAATTGCCATTGCTGGGCAATTGGGTTACCGCTATGTGGGCTTGCGCTTGATGCCCAACGCACCCGGTGCGCCACACCAACGCCTGTTGGGTGACAAGGCCTTGATGCGGGAGACCTTGTCGCGCATGGCTGACACGGGTGTGGGTGTGTTTGACTTGGAAATCATCCGCATCGCCGAAGGTTTTGATGTGTCCGCGTATTTGCCCTTGTTCGAGGCGGGTGCCGAGCTCAAGGCCAGCGCAGTCTTGGTGGCGGCAGACGACACAAACGAAGCCCGTTTGGTCGACCACTACGCCCAGTTGTGCGAGGCTATGCAGCCCTACGGCATGACCGCCGATTTGGAGTTCATGCCGTGGACGGCGGTCAAAAACGCCCGCGATGCCTTGCGGGTGGTGGACGCCGCAGGCCGCCCCCGCAATGCGGGCATCTTGGTCGATGCGCTGCACTTTGGGCGCTCAGACACGTCCTTGGCTGACATCGCCGCCTTGCCTCCCGCGCTGTTGCACTATGCGCAAATCTGCGATGCCCCCGCCACCAATGCCCAAGGCAGCACCCAACTCAGCGTGGACGACATGATCCACACCGCACGCTGTGAACGCTTGCTGCCAGGCGAGGGCGTGATTGATCTGCGCGGTTTGTTTGCCGCGTTGCCTGCCGATTTGCCGGTCAGCGTGGAAATTCCCAACCATGTTCGCGCGCGCCCTGTGGGCGATTTGGCCTGGTCGGGCCAAGCCCTGGCCGCAAGTCGTAGCCTGCTGGGGCGTTGAGGCCTGGAAACGTTGAAACGGCAAGAGTTTGCCGCTTTCAATGGGGATTAAAGCTTCCCCGCCATGGTGCCGATACAGTTACACCTGCCCTTGGTGGATGTGCACTGTGTGTTCGTTCCCTGGGTTTGTTCATCCGATGACCCACTAGAAGTGAATGGCCATGAAAAAATATCTACGTCTTATTCTTGAAATCGTCTTGGGCCTGCTGCTCGCAGGTGCTTTGGCGTTTGGTTACTGGAGTTACACCGGTAAAAACCACGTCATGCACGAGCTGACCGATGCCAGCGAAGGCATGGACGAAGCCAAAGAAGAGCTGGAAAAGCTCACCAAAGAACTCGAAGAAGCCAAAGAAAAAGCCGAAGAGTTGGAGCCTGCCGCCAAGCAATTGGCAGCGGTGAAAGACTCGTTCAGCAATGGCGTGGTGCTGCAAGACTACGAAGCCTTCATCAAGGCCCAAAAAGGTCCTGTCACCAGCGAACGTCAATTGGGCTTGGGCGCTTTGCGCTTGTTGACCAAAGGTCCCGAAGATGCAGAAACCGTCAGTGCCTTCCAAAAAGCGCTGGAGATGGCCGAGTGGTCATCACGCCTGAAGTCAATCTGCGCAGCCCAAAACGCTTTGGCTGCTGCCGGTCAAAAAGTCAAAGTCTTGGCCGATTGCGCGGCTGAGAAAGACGAAAAAGCGCACGGCAAAAAAGCCCATGCTGTGCATTGGGACTACGCCGGTGAGATGGGCCCAGAAAACTGGGGCGACGAATTCCCCACCTGCGGCAAAGGCATGAAGCAATCGCCCTTGAACATCACCGGTCCTTTCGAGAAATCGAAAGACACCTTGGTGGTCAGCTACAAAGAAGGTCCGCTGAAGATTGTCAACAACGGCCACACCATCCAAGTGAACGTGGAGCCCGGCAGCACCTTGAAGATCAACAAAGAGGTCTACAACCTGTTGCAATTCCACTTCCACCGCCCCAGCGAAGAGCAAATTGACGGCAAGCCCATGGCGATGGTGATCCACTTCGTGCACAAAAATGCCGAAGGCAAGCTCGCCGTGTTGGGTGTGTTGCTCAACGAAGGCAAAGACAACGCCGAGATCAGCACCCTGTGGAACAACGCGCCCAAGTCCGAAGGACCTGAAGTGGTGGTGGAGAAGGTCAAGTTCAACCCCGGCAACTTGGTGCCTGCCGCCATGACCCACTACAGCTACGAAGGCTCGTTGACCACGCCGCCTTGTACCGAAGGTGTGAACTTCTACATCTTGAAGACCACGGTCGACATTGCCAAAAAGCAAGTGGTGGACTTCCCCTTCAAGCGCAATGCACGTCCTGTGCAGCCCGCCAACGGTCGCAAGATCAACGCGAACTGATTTCAAAACCCTCCAAGGTTGAACGCCCGCTGATGCGGGCGTTTTTTTATGGCTAATATCACGCGATGAAGTCTTCCATTCTTTTAGTTGACGTTGACCGGCTAGACACCTGGACCCGCTACCGCAATGGCTTGTGCGAGACCTGTGCGGCCAACTGCTGCACCATGCCGGTGGAGGTGAAGTTGCCCGACTTGGTGCGCTTGCAACTGGTGGACCCGTTTGAAGCCGAGCATGAAGAACCCAAACAAATTGCCAAGCGTCTGAGCAAAGCAGGTTTGATTGCGCATTTCAATTACAAACACAGCATCTTCACCTTGGCTCGTCGGGCCAGCGGCGACTGCCAGTTTCTGGATGCCAAGACGCGACGTTGCACGGTGTACGAGCAACGCCCAAGCACTTGCCGTTCGCATCCGCAAGTGGGCCCGCGGCCTGGGTATTGCCCTTATGGATTGCGCAAGTCCGTGTGATGCACAGACGTAAAAAAACGCGCACGTCTTGGCAGACGGCGCGTTTTCAACGCATCAGCTGATGCGTTGGTGTTTAGATCATTTTGAGGCGTTCAGAAGAAGGCACCACGCGTGTCAGGCGCACGCCGTAGCGGTCGTTGACCAACACAATTTCGCCTTGCGCCACCACCGAGTTGTTGACCAACAGGTCGAGCGGTTCGCCCGCAATGCGGTCGAGTTCGACCACGCTGCCTTGGGTCAAGCGCATCAAGTCTTTGATCTTGATTTGGGCACGACCCACTTCGATCGACAAGCTCACGACGATGTTTTGCAACACCTCGGGGTTGATGTTGCCGGGCATGGTCGGTTTGAAATCTTCCAGGCTGGGCTCCACATCTTCGATGGGGTGCTCTTCATGAACAGCTTCAGTCGCCTCCGTCGCTTCATCGGCAGCGGTGGTCTCGTCGGTTTCTGGGGTTGGGTTTTCAGTGGTATCGGTCATGGTGTGATCCTGTCTCAAGGTTTGCCGTGGACGTGTTCGTGGTCAATTTGCACGGCCACTTGTGAGCCGCGTGTTCCGACGTTGACGTGAAAGGTGGGAACGCCATTGGCGCTCATCAGCGAGGTGTCGTCCTTTTTGAAGAACAGCAAATCGCCTTCTTGCAAATGGTTCAAATGGTGCAGGGTGGTTTTGATTTCACCCATGGTGACTTGCAGCTCCAGTTTGGCGTCGCCCACGGCGGCGGCCAACTCTTTGCGCCATTTCCGGTCGGACTCTTCGTTGCCTTCGCCGCTTTGTACGCGGCTGCTGAGCAGTTCACGCACGGGCTTCAAGGTGGCGTAGGGGTAGACCAAGTCAATGAAGCCCTTGCCACCACTGGCAGTGGCGTCCGATTCGAAGCGGCTCAAGACGACCAAGTCGTTTTCGTCCGCAATTTGTGCAAATTGTGGGTTGATCTCCGAGCTCACATGTTCGCATTCCAAGGGCAGCAAAGGCCCCCAGGCTTCGGTCAGCGAGCGGAAGAACACTTCCAAAATGATTTTGATGATGCGTGATTCGGTGGGCGTGAACAAACGGCCCGAAGGCAATTCGCCCACACCTTTGCCAAAACCACCAAAGAAGCTGTCGAGCGAGCTGAACACCACGTTGGGGTCGATGATGATCACCGAGTTCCCGCGCAAGGGGTTCATGCGCACGATGTTCACCGACAACGGCGCTTTGAGGCCTTTGAGGTAATCACCAAACTTCAAAATTTGCACACGTGTGGGATTCACACGGGGGCTGGTGCGTAGCACTTCGAGCAAGCCCAGACGGAACAAACGGATGAAACGTTCGTTGATCATGTCGATCGACGAAACGTTCACACCCAGGCTGCTGTCTTCGCTTGCCAGGTCGTGCTTGCGCACCTGCATGCGGGTGTTAAAGCCAGTGTCGGTCTCGATCGAACCGTCGCGCACGCCTTCCGACAGCGCGGCCAGTTCTTCTTCCGAGAGCAGGTTAGATTTCATGTTGGCTCAACAGTTACTGCATCACAAACGAGGTGAAGAACACGTCTTCAATGCCACCGAAGTCTTCGTACTTCATGAGCATTTCGTTCATCACGACCTTGATCTTGGCCGCCAATTCGGTGCGAAAGTCGGACTTGGCCACATCGGCTTCGGTGCTTTGACGCATCACATCCAACACCGCAGAGCGGATCGCAAACTCATGCTTTTTGACGTTGTCAAACACGCGTGAGTCGTAGTGCGTCATGATCGCAATTTGAACCACCATCACTTTTTTAGAGTTGGTGATGTTGGTCATGAACTCTTTGTCGATTTGCAAGTAGGTGTTCTCAAAGCGTGTCGCTTCGGCTTCCTTCTTCACCTTGGCGGGGCCTTCAGGTGTTGCGTTGTGCGCGTCTGCGGCTTCTTTTTCGAGTTCGTCGACCTTTTCGTGGGCGGCGGCTTCGCTCTTATGTTCGAAGTAACCCGACAAATAGAGCGTGCCAAACACCACGGACCCGATCAAAACGATCAGGGACAACACGATGACCGCAATCAGAAGAATCGGTTTCTTCTTTTTCGGTTCGCCTTCGGCTTCTTCGGGGGCCGGTGCTGCTGCTGCTTCTGCCATGTTGATTTCTCCTAAGTGTTCAGATTGTCATGCGTTGTTCATGCATAAAGGTCAAGCAAGGACGCATTGGCCTTGTTGCGCGCAGCGACAGGGTTAGTGTCGTTGCTGGCGTTGACTTGCAAGGGTGAATTGTCCCCAACTTGCGGCTGTTTTGCAGAGCCATGCGATGGGTTTTGTTGTTGCTGATGGGCTTGGTTGCCGATTTGCACTTGGCCCGCGTGAATGCCAAAGTTTTCAAGTGCATCGCGCAAGCGCTGGCTGCTGTTTTGCAGCAAGTCGCGGGTCAGCGGGTTGTCGGCGCGGAAAACCGCGTCGAGTTTGCCGTCTTTCATTTCGAGCTGAATTTCGACCCCGCCCAAATTGGCAGGACGCAGGCCAAATTTCATTTTCCATTCGCCGTCGCTGAGCTGCTTGTGCATGCGTGCGGCCATTTCGGTGGCCAGCTTGTCGCTCAGCTGGTCGTACACCTCACTCATGTGGGTGCTAGACGTGGCTTGTGTGCTGGCGTTAGGCGCTGCAGTGTTGGCGGTGTTTTGGCGTGTCAGGACTTGGGCAAAGCCACTGGCGTTGCCGTTGTCGCTGGACTGACCTTGAGAGGGGTTGCCACTTTCACCCGCGTCGCTTTGGGCGAACGCCGAGGCGAGGGCGCTGATTTCTGGCTCTTGTACGGTGCCGCCTAGCAAGGACAGCATGTCCAAGGTGCTGGGCGTTGTGCTGGCGCCAACGCTGGGCGTGCCCACAGGCAAGACGGCTGGCGGTAAAACAGTGATTTGAATTTGTTGAATGGACGCCATCTCAGCCGCTGTCATGGGCTGAAGTGCCGCGTTCATCGGTGCACCAAGCGGCGTGTTCAGTGCTGTGGTGGCTGCCCCTTGGGTCAACGCAGGCGTCATGCTTGCGGCCAGCGTTGCACCGTCGAGCGACGCCGTCACAGGTGATTGACCTGTGGGCGACGTGGCTTGAAACGCAAACTGGTCACGTCCTTCGGTATGGGCGTGCAAGGCGTTCAACAGTGCGTTGGGTGCCCCTGAGGCATTGGGCGTGTTGCTGACGGTTGCCGCCTGTGGTACCAATCCGTTGGTGTCCACCGTGGCTGCCGTGGTCACCGCCGTTGGGGCTGTGGTGTTGGTATCTGTCGGCCCCATCAGCTTTTGAATGGCCGCTTCGTCCAAGCCCATGGCTTTGGCAAAAGCGGTCAGGCTTTCAGGGCTTGGCGCTTTGCCTGGGTCGGTGATGATGCGCACTTGCGGGCTGAGTTCAATGGTGCGCAGCGTGTGGATGTCTGCGCCGGCACGTGACGTTGTCGCCGCCGAGGCCTTGTCTTCTGGTTGAGCCGGCGCACGCTGCGTGGTGTGCTGAGCCATCCATGCAGGGGGCGTGTCTTCTTCTGTCGGCTTGGCGCCGGTTAAACGTGTGCGCGCACGTGCGGGGGCTGTGCTGCTGCTGGCCTCGCTGCGTTCAGTGTGTGCCTGTGCTTGGGGATCGCGACGATCGCTTGCCGCTGGGTCCGCTGCGTGTGTATTTCTATCAGTGCTCTGCGCGCTGTTGTCTTGGGACTGTACCGATGCGCGGTCGTCGGATTGTTGCGGCGCATTGCTGGCGCTTTCTGTCTGGCGCGTCACAGCGGCAAGATCTTGCCGCTGGGTGGCAGAAAGGCTTTGGTACTGCTTGGCCATCAATTGCGCAAAGTCCAGCCCCAAACCTGGGCTGCTGGTCGTGCTCACCCCCGCCGCTGGCCCTTGTACAGGGCTGGACGTGAGGCTTTTCGACACGCTGGGTGCCGGTGGCATTTGAAGGTAGCGAGACAGGTTCATGTGTGTTTCAAAACGAGTTGGCCCAGGAGTTAAGCAAGAACCGTGACAGGTTAGTTCTTGCCGTTGCAGCAGGGTTGGCTCTTTCAGTGTCAGATCGAGTTGGCACATCGATTGCTTGATGTAACTGCCGACAACCTCAAATTGCGGCAAAAAGAAACCTAAACGTTCCACTTTCAACTGGATTTCACTGATGAGCACACTCACTCTGTCAACGATTCGACACAACTTGTCGAAGTTTGACCTCTCCGGACTAAGTATTCCGGTGGTGGTGCTCGTCATCATGGCGATGTTGGTGTTGCCGCTGCCACCGCTGTTGTTGGACTTTTTGTTTACTTTTAATATTCTTTGTAGCCTGGTGGTGATCATGATCGCCATCGGCACCCGCAAACCCTTGGACTTCTCGTCCTTTCCCTCGGTCTTGTTGTTTGCCACCATGTTGCGCTTGGCGCTGAACGTGGCCTCGACCCGTGTGGTGCTGGTTCATGGCCACGAAGGCGCGCACGCTGCCGGTAAGGTGGTGCAGGCCTTTGGCGAGTTTGTGATCGCCGGTAACTATGTGGTGGGTTTCATCATTTTCGGTATCTTGATGATCATCAACTTTGTGGTGGTGACCAAAGGTGCGGGCCGTGTGTCTGAAGTCAACGCGCGTTTCACCTTGGACGCCATGCCTGGTAAACAAATGTCGATTGACGCGGACTTGAACGCCGGTGTGATCGACCAAGAAACCGCCAAAAAACGCCGCGCTGAGTTGGCCCAAGAATCCGACTTCTTTGGTTCCATGGACGGTGCCTCTAAATTTGTCAGCGGTGACGCCATGGCCGGTTTGTTGATTCTGATCATCAACATGGTCGGTGGTTTGATCATCGGCGTGGCCCAGCATGACCTGCCCGTGGCTGAAGCCGGCAAGATTTACACCTTGCTCACCATTGGTGACGGCTTGGTGGCGCAGATTCCTTCTTTGCTGTTGTCTCTGGCCACCGCCATCATCGTGACCCGTGTGACCACCTCTGAGTCGATTTCGGAACAAGCCTCTATTCAATTGGCCAACCCCACCGCCTTGTTCATCTCGTCGGTGATTTTGCTGATCCTGGGCATGGTGCCTGGCATGCCGCACCTGATGTTTATTACGTTGGCGATGGCCGCTGCTGGCTTGGGATTGATGATCGTCACGCGTGACGTGCAAGAAGAACAAGCTGAACAAGCCGTCAAAGATGCTGCGCCTACCGATGCCCCCAAAGAGTTGGATTGGGACGATGTGGACCAAGTCGATCTGATTGGTTTGGAAATCGGTTACGGCCTGATTCCTTTGGTCAACACTGAAACCGGTGGCGAGCTGATGACGCGCGTCAAAGGCGTGCGCAAGAAGCTGTCGGCCGAGTTGGGCTTTTTGGTTCAACCCGTGCGGATTCGTGATGACCTGAACATCGACCCTGACGCTTACAACATCGTGCTCAAAGGCGTGGTGCGTGGCAAAGGCGAAGTCAAAGTGGGCCGCGAACTGGCCATTAACCCTGGCCATGTGTATGGTCAACTCGAAGGTATTCCTACCCGCGAACCTGCGTTTGGTTTGGAAGCCGTGTGGATCGAACCCTCACAACGTGACCAAGCCCGTACCTTGGGTTACACCGTGGTCGATGCGGCCACCGCGATCTCCACCCATCTGAACAAAGTGCTGCGCGAAAACGCCGCCGATTTGCTGAGCCACGACGAAACCCAGCAGCTGTTGGACAAACTGGCCGCCAAGTCGCCCAAGATTGTGGAAGACCTGGTGCCCGGCAAGTTGTCCTTGGGCGTGTTGACCCGTACTTTGCAAAACCTGTTGAGCGAGTCGGTCTCGATTCGCGACATGCGCACCATTGCCGAAGCCTTGACCGAGGCCAGCACGCGCACCCAAGACCCCGAACAACTCACCGCCATGGTGCGCCCCAAGCTCGGCCGCATGATCATGCAAAGCCTGGTCGACGCCGACAGCGGTTTGCAAGTCATGACGCTTGAGCCCTCCTTGGAGCAATTGCTGCACAACGTGTTGCAACAAAGCCAGCCCGGCCAGCCCGTGGTGATGGAGCCAGGACTTTCAGAGAATTTATTTGCCGGCCTGCGCGAAGGTGCACGCACGGTAGAAGACATGGGTCACCCCGCTGTGTTGGTGGTGTCCCCCGTGATTCGTGGTTGGTTGTCCAAAGCCGCACGATTCCGCGTCAACGATTTGACTGTGCTGTCTTACAGCGAAATTCCGGACGATCAGGCCGTCAAAGTGATCCACACCGTGGACGCCAAAGCCCGATAAAACGAAACCCCATAACGATTACTAAGACAGAGTGAGCTGACCCATGGAACTCAAACGAATCCTCGCCCGTGACGCCCGTGCTGCGAATGAAAAAGCCGTCGCCCAATTTGGCCCCGATGTGCTGATCATCTCCAGCAGCCAGGTCAATGGCCTGACCGAGTTGATCGTGGCGGTCGACCTCGCCCCTCTGACACCGGAAGAAGCCGAGCCGTTCATCAAAACCGATTTCGCACGTGCCCCCAGCACAGCGCCTGCTGGTAAGTTTGATGTGTTGCTGGGTCAAACCATTGATCAAAACAAACGCGCTGCGCGTGAGCGCCAAGCCACCCAAGTGGCCAAACCCATCGTGGAAGTGGCAGCCGCCAAAACCGCAGCGCCTCAAAAACTGAAATCCAGCACCAAGGCTGCGTCCAAAGCAGCGTTGGATGACAACGCACAACGGGACGCCCAAGAGCACGACAGTTTGCGTGGCCGCGAAATCGTGGCCCTGGTGCGTGAAGAACTGGCTTCTTTGCGTCGTGAATTCAAGCTCGGCCAACAAATGGCCGCGTGGCAAGGCGGTATGCCCTTGCCCGCTGCTTTGTCCCCATTGCGTGACGCATTGAACGATGCGCCGATTCCTGTCGCCTTGCGCGCCTTGTTGATTGACAGCATCAAAGACCACGACAACTTGCCTGACGCTATGGGCGCCTTACAACGTCAGTTAGCGCATTCGGTGGAACAAGAAAAAGTCGCCACACCTTTGTCGGGTGTGCACGTGTTGGCTGGTCCTTCGGGCGCAGGCAAGTCCTTGATGGTGGCGCGCCTGGCACAAACGGCCGCGCAGGTGCATGGCAGCGAACAAGTCATGGTCATCAGCTTTCAAGACCAGCGCGCTGGCGCCTGGAACCAAACCCAACTGCTCAGCGCCCAATCGGGTGTGGACAGCTTCCGTGCGACCAACGCTGCGACCTTGAAGTTGCTGCTGGAAGAGCACGAGGCGCGCACCCTGATCTTGATCGATACCGCCGGTGTGCAAATGAACGAACGCTTGGCTGAGATTCGCGCCATGAATGCGAATGCCCACTGCCACGCCGTGATTCCCGCCGACGCGTCGGCGGCAACCTTGCGCCGTGTGTTTGAGAACACCGACAACGCCTGGGCATCGCTGATGCTGAGCAAACTCGACGAGTCCAGCCAGCCTTGGGCTTTGTTGCAGTTCTTGACGGAAAAAACATTGAGCGTCTCTGTGGCCAGCACCGGTGAAGGCACCGCTGATTTGGTGCAAGAGGTGGCCATGACCGATTTGGTTCAGCGCGCGTTGGATAATTTGGACCTGCCCGAACCCGAGGCGGCGCCCCAAGCCGCACGTGATGCCGCGCTCAATGCGTTGGCAACTTCCAAACTGTCGCAAATTGCGGCCCGATTTAACCCCGAAACCACACAGGCTTGACCATGAGTGAACCACGTAAAACAGAAGTCATCGGCATCGCCAGTGGAAAGGGCGGGGTGGGTAAAACCACCACCTCCATCAACCTCGCGGTGGCCTTGCGTCAGATGGGGCACAGCGTCATGTTGTTTGACGCTGACCTTGGCTTGGCCAATGCCCAAATCGCTTTGGGCGCTCGGGCGGAATACAACTTGGGGCATTTTTTGGCGGGTCAAAAGACCTTGCCAGAAATCATGCTCACCACGCGTCAAGGCGTCAAACTCATTCCTGGCGCGTCGGGTATGCAAGAGCTGGCCGCACTCAGTGAAGTGCAAGCGGCCAGCATCGTGCAGTCGTTTGGCGCGTTGACTGAAGATGTAGATTTTCTGATCGTCGACGTGGCGGCAGGTATCTCACCCTCAGTGCTGTCGTTCTTGGCGGCTTGTCAACGCCGTTTCATCGTGGTCAAAGACGATCCGTCGTCGATTGCGGATGCCTACGGCACGATCAAAATTTTGAGCAAAGAAATGGGCTTGGACGAGATTTACCTCTTGCCCAATATGGTCGCCAGCCAATCTGAAGGTTGGAAACTGTATAAAAAACTCAACGATGTATGCGTGCGATTCTTGGGCGAGTCGGTGCATTACCTGACCTCCATCGAACAAGACGAAATGGTCCTGCGTGCCTTGAAAAAATACCAGTCGGTGTTAGAACTGGCGCCGGGTACGGCCGCCGCGCGTGACTACATGCGCTTGGCAGAGGCATGCACCCATTTGCGCCCCATCGACCATCCTTCGGGTGGCCTTCAATTTTTCATGGAACGGCTGATTCAACACAGTCCGTCTGATGAATCATGAAACAACTCTCCCCCGTTCAAATGTACGAATCCTGCAAGCCCAAGGGCGAGGATTTGGTCATGGCCCATTTGGGGCTGGTCAAGCGCGTGGCGCTTCACCTCAAGGCCCGTATTCCAGCGTTCATGGAGCTCGACGAGTTGATTCAAGTGGGCATGATTGGCCTGCTCGAAGCCTCGCGCGCGTTTGACCCGGTCAAAGGCATTGAGTTTGAAAACTTCGCCCACAGCCGTGTGCGCGGTGCCATGCTCGATGAAGTGCGTCGTTTGTCGTTTTTACCTCGCTCGGCGGTGGCGTTCAACAAAGAACACAACACCACGGTGCATACCTTGGCCGCCGAGTTAGGTCGTGCGCCTACGCAGTCTGAAATTGCAGACTTCATGGGCAAAGATCTGGAAGACTTTCACCGCGAACGCGGCAAAGCCAAACGGTTTGAAACTTATTCCATGGAAGTGGTGACCGAAGAGGTGATGAGCATTGCCGATGACGCGTCGCAGCAACCGGATGTGATCGTGGAGGAGGCCGAGTTCATGGACGCGGTGACCGACGCCATTGCCCAGCTGCCCGAACGCGAGCAACTGGTGATGCAGTTGTACTACGTGGAAGAGTTCAATCTGAAAGAAATTGGCGAAACCTTGGGCGTGAGCGAGTCTCGGGTGAGCCAAATCTTGTCGTCGGTGGTGAAAAAGCTGCGTGGCACCTTGAAGGTCGAGGTTCCTGAAACGGAGCAGGCACCCGCTAGGAGACGCGCATGAGTAACTTCATGATGAACATGATTTCATGGATCTTGCTGCTGCTGGTGATCTTGACCCTGTATTTGATTGACAAGGTGAATCACCTGGCCAGGATGTATGAGCCGCCCGCGCCACCTGCACCCCCTGCGCCCGAACCCGATCCGAACGCGGACGTTTTGTTCGCGGGCTTGGAAGGCAAGAAGTTGTGGGATGCGATGAACGGCAAAAAGGTAGACGGCTTTGATTCCAGTTTGGTCGATGCCCTGCGTCCCCATTACGAACCGATTTTGCGCAACCACATCGTGGCCACCTTCAAAGATGGCTTGGAAGATGTGGGCGGCAACGAAAGCCGAGTGCCGAGTTCACAACGCCAAATTTCCACCTTGCGGGGTCATATCCAGTCTTGGTTGCCACCCCAACATTTGGGCAGTGTGTACCGTGCGGCGTTGGAATTTGCCGGCAGCTACGCGCACAACCCAGACCCTGAAGTCTTGTCGCGCTTGAAGCAAACCGTCGACAGCGTGGTGGATATGCTCTACCAGCGCGTGAACATCACCAACGAAGCCCCGTTGTCAGAGACATTGTTTGAACGCCCGGTGCCAGAAGAGGCGCCAGTGGCGGCTGAAGCACAAGGCAGTGACGCCATGCTGGCCTTGACCGATGCGTCAGGCCAAGCAGATGTGCTGCAAGGTGACGAAGCCGCTCAGTTGGAACGTTTGGCCCAAGGCATGGAACATGTTCAGGCCTATGAAGATCAGCAGCGGCAAGATGTTGCCGCCGAAACGGCCGCCGAAGTGGTGCCCGAACACGAAGCTGTGCTCGAAGCCAAACCCGCGTGACAAAACCTATGACGATGCATCGCATGTGCCTCAAGTTTGCTCACTCGCAACCGATACTGCTGGTGTAAGCAAGAGAAACACAGGAGTTAGATCACATGCGAGCCAATTTGCGAGCCATTCAAAGTTACGGTGATGTCAAAGTCACCAGCGGTGTAGCTTCGGCCAACAATGTGCAACTGATTCAAATGCTGTTTGATGGCCTGCTAGAGAGCATGTCAGCAGCACGTGGTCATATTCAGCACAACAACATTGCCGAGAAAGCCAAAGCCATTGCGCGTGCCAGCCGTATTGTGTTGGGCTTGCAAGGTGCCTTGGATTTTGAAAAAGGTGGCGACCTGGCCAACAACCTCAATGAGTTGTACAGCTATGTGACCCGCCGCTTGTTTCATGTGAATGCCCACAACGATCTCGTTGTGTTGGATGAGATTTACGGTTTGATGCGTGAAATTCGCGATGCTTGGGAAGGTATGCCTTCCTTGGTGCCGCCCACCGCGCGACCTGCTGGCTTGATGAATTAAGACGACAGCTTTCTGTCACGAGACAGAATTGCCTTCTTTTTAAGTTAATCTTGCAGGTTAACGGGTATTTTTTCGGCGCATATCAGAGCTTGCTCTGAATGCGCCAACCTGCTTGGGAGTGTTAGATGTCAGCAATTATTGGTTTGGTCGTTCTGTTCATTTGCGTGTTCGGCGGTTTTGTGATCGCCGGCGGTAGCTTGGCGCCCATTATCAAAGCCACTCCTTTTGAGATGTTCATTATTGGTGGTGCTGGCGTGGGCGGCATGATCACCGGTAACTCTGGCGCGATTTTCAAAGGCGCTTGGGGCGGCATGGGGCGTGTGCTCAAAGGTCCGAGGTACCACAAAGAAGACTACATCGGCATCATTGCCGTGATCTCCAAGTTGATGAAAACACTCAAGGCCGAGGGTGCCGTGGCGATGGAATCGCACGTGGAAAACCCGGAGGCCAGTGCGATTTTTGGCGAATGCCCCAAGATGTTGGCCGACCATGGTTTGGTCGGTTTGGTGTGTGACACCATCCGTTTGATGGTGGTGTCTTCAGGCACCTTGAGTCCCTATGCCGTGGAAGACGTGATGACCGCGTCCATCAAACACCACCACCACAGTGAAATGCAAAACGCCGATGCGCTCTCCACTCTGGCAGGCGCCTTGCCTGCGTTGGGTATTGTGGCGTGCGTGTTGGGTGTGGTGAAGACCATGGGCGCGATTGACCAACCCCCACCTGTGCTGGGTGCGCTGATTGGTGGCGCGTTGGTGGGTACGTTCTTGGGGGTGTTCTTGGCCTACGGTATTTTTGAACCGTTTGGCAAGCGCTTGGTGCAAATCATTGACGAAGACAGCGAATCGTTGAAAGTGGCGCAGCAAGTCATCATTGGCAATATGCATGGCTACCCTGTACCGCTGATCATTGAGGCAGCCCGCGTGTGTATCAACCACCACGCCCAACCGACCTTTGGCGAACTCTTTGACGCGCTGAGGAAATAATGGCTGACGAAAAAGACGCTGCAGCACCTGCTGAAGGCGAGAAAACAGAACAAGACGCAGCGGCGGCCGCTGCTGCGGCTGCGAAAGCGGCAGAAGAAGCTGCCAAAGCAGAAGAGGATGCGGCGCCAGCGCCTGTCATCATCATCAAGAAAATCATCGATGATGGCCACGGCGGTGCCCACGGCGGCGCTTGGAAGATTGCGTTGGCCGACATGATGACGGCGATGATGGCGTTCTTCTTGTTGATGTGGCTGTTGGGCGCGTCCAACGAAGACCAGCGTAAAAGCATTGCCGACTACTTCAAGCCTACCTCGCAAAGCTTGGTGGCGATTGGTCAGTTGGCGGGCTCCAACGGCGTGTTGGGCGGTCGCTCTATCATCGACCCCGATGGTTTTCCGTTCGCCGCCAAACAAACCGCCTTGCTCGAACGCTTGACGCCCCGCTCCGAAGGTGGCCCCAACCCCAGCACCGACCCGGGCCAAGAAAACAACAACCCCTACTCAGATCCCGACAAGCTGACGCCTGAGCAGAAGAAAGAAATTGCCGCTGCGCAAGAAAAAGCCGACTTTGACAAACTCGAAAAAGAGATTGAGCAAAAGCTGTCGGAAAACAAAAAACTCGGTGGTTTGAAAGATCAGGTCTCGGTGACCCGTGACAAACAAGGTTTGCGCATTGAAATCATCGACAAAGCCGACTTTGCCATGTTCCCCAGCGGAGGAACGGGCATGCAAGGCAAAGCCTCGAGTTTGATCAGTGAAATTGCGGCTTCGTTGGCCGAAATGCCCAACAAAATTGCGATTCGTGGCCACACAGACAGCGTGCCCTTCAACAACAAAGAAGGTCGCAACAACTGGTCACTGTCGGCGGAACGCGCTGAAGCCACCCGTGCGTTGTTGGAGAAGAGCGGCATCAAAGAAAACCGCTTTGCCCGCATCGAAGGGGTGGCGGATACCGATCCGTTCAATCCCAAAGATCCCCGCGATCCGCGCAACCGTCGCATGAGCATCACGGTGCTCTACAACGACCAAGATTGATTTTTAAGCGGAGCGCAGCTCGTACTTGTTGATCTTCTCGATCAAGGTGGTGCGCTGCAAGTTCAGCAGCTTGGCGGTGCGCGACACATTGCCCGAGTTGCGGGTCAAGGCCTGCTCAATGATGCTGCGCTCGATTTGAGCCATGCGCTCTTTGAGCGACAGGCCTTCAGGGGGCAACTGCGGCATGCCTTGCGCCAACATGATGATGCCTTCGATATCGTTCTCTTCGGGCTCAGCAGCATCCGTCATTTCAGCCAATACCTCGGGTGGCGGCGTCATCTCCAGCTTGGCCAACAACGGGGCTTTGGCTTGCAGCTCAGCTTGTGCCGAGACCAAGCCTTTGGGCAGCAGCGTAGGCGGTATGGCGCGTAAGTCCAGCTCTTGACCGGCGTACAAGGTGCTGAAGCGGTCGACCAAGTTCGACAGTTCACGCACATTGCCTGGCCAAGGGTATTTCTGTAACGCTTCCAAGAAGTCGGGTTTGAAGCGAATCGGCAGTTGACCAAAGTTGGCGCATTTTTTGGCAAAGAAGGCCAGCAACTCAGACACATCGTCTGGGCGATCGCGCAAAGGCGGTGTCACCACAGGTAAAACATTCAAACGATAGTACAAGTCTTCGCGAAAACGACCGGCTGCAATTTCTGTCTCTAAATCACGATGTGTTGCGGCGACGACACGCACATCGACCTGGACCTGTCGACTTCCACCGATGGGGTCGACCGTACGTTCTTGCAACACACGCAGCAATTTGACCTGCATGTCCAGCGACATATCGCCAATTTCATCCAAGAAAATCGTGCCGCCATGGGCCAATTCGAAGCGACCAATGCGGTCTGCCACCGCACCTGTGAAGGCGCCTTTGCGGTGGCCGAATAATTCACTTTCTAATAAATCTTTAGGAATCGCTGCGCAGTTGATAGGTACAAAGTTCGCGCCACAACGGTCGGATTGATCATGCAACAGCCTCGCCAACAGCTCTTTGCCAGAGCCACTTTCACCGGTGATCATGACGGTGGCATTCGAGTTGGCCATGGTGGTCACCAGGTCCCGAAGTGCTTGGGCTGAGGCGCTGGAGCCGATGTAATGTGTGGTGGGTTTCATGTCAAAAATTCCTACACCGATTGTCCAGTTGTTCTCAAAATTAACAAGACGTAAAAAGTATTCGTATGTATTTGCGTTAAAGATGCCAAGCGCTGTGCCGAATCAACAGGGAGACCTCTCAAGGATATAGACATGAAATTCATTCCAAGTTCGATCGCGCTGCTGGCTGCTTCCGTGCTGTTGAGCGGTTGCTCGTTATTCACGGTCGACCGTGCATCTGAGAAAGCCGCTGTCGGTGGTGAGCGTCAGGTGGAGCCCGCCACCATGATCACGCCGATGGCGCAACAAAGCGCTAAGTTGGTTGCTACGGGCTATGCCGTGATCAGCATTCAAAATCACCGCAATCCAGCCCAGCAACGCTTGTTGGCAATTCGTGCTTCCAAGCTGGATGCTTATCGCGCTTTGACAGAGCAGGTCTATGGCCAACAGTTAGATGCCAGCACAACCGTGGCTGATATGACGGTCACGAACGATACCTTCCGCGCGCGTGTCGAGGGTTTGGTCTATGGCGCTGTATTGGTCAGCATCGGTCCCGTGGGCGATGACACGTATGAGACGACCTTGTCGTTGGACTCGGGTGTGGTCAATGATTTGCGCGCCCTTTATCTCGCCCAATTGAACAGCAAACGTCGTTGATGAACGGATTGTTGAGATGTCATTGATGTCCCGCTGGGTTTGTTCTGCCGTTGCCTTGCTCTTGTCCTTGAGCGGTGTGAGCGCGTGCGCGCAAACTGCAAATCTGAACCCGGAAGAGCGTCTCAAGGCCATTCGTGGTGCTTTGGTCGAGGCTGCGATGAAGTCTCACACCCGTGTCACTGCCACGAGTTGGATGGACAACCAGGGGGCATTGCGAGAACTCAACCGGTTTTCCTCTGAAATCAAACTGCGTGAACTTCAGGTCAACAAGTACTCGCGTGACGAGAACCAAGAACCGCAAGCCGACATAGCGACTGCCAGCATTGAGGTTGCAGAGCCCGCCCGCTGCGATGCACCCCTGGCCAAAGCACCGTTGATGCACGTCATGTCGGTTGGCGTCGATTTGTCGCCCAGCCTGATGTCGACCCAACGCTATCCGGCGCAACAAGTCGGCCAGATCGCCCGTACCCGCTTGTTAGAAGCTTCCACCCAAGCCCAGCGCTGGCGTTTGGTGACGGATCCTGTCCACACGCGCGCCTATGACCGCCAAATGTTCAGTCACGGTGAAGAGCATGTGCAGTGGCATTTGCAACTGACCGTGAGTGCTGCACCTGCAGGCGCAAGTACAGATGATTTGTCGAGCTTGTCCCTGGTGTGGCAAGTACGCAGTCATGGCAAATCGAAAGTTTGGTACAGCGCACAAGATGTGCTGTTCATTGCGCCCACCCAAGCCAAAGTCACGACACCCAAGATCGACCCTGAAACCCAGAATGCCATTGCACAAGCTGTCGACCGTTTGGCTCAGCAGATGGACAAACAACTGGGGTGTGAGCCTCAGAGCTTTGCGGTGGCAAAGAACGAAGCGGGTCAGCTCATGTTGAACGCGGGTGGCAAGGCTGGGTTGCGCGTTGGTGATAAATTGATGCTTGCGGATCCACGTGTGTTGCCCGCACATGCGTTAGAAGCCGGATCGCTTGACTCTGCCGTGTTGGCAGAGGTTAAATCAGTGACCGCCTACCAAGCCCAAATCAAGCAAGTGGCAGGTCGGTCGCAAAAATTTCAAGGTCAATGGGTCGCATGGCCCTACACCTACTGAGCTGTATGAATTGGAGAAAAGCATGAAGCCGCTGTTGGCCTTACGACGCATGAGCGGGTGGATGGCACTGGCGATCTTGCCCGCTGTATCTTTGGCCGTGGCGCCCGCGGGTTCTACCTACAAGGTGCAGTCAGGCGATACGCTCGATAAAGTGGTGCGTCAAACCATGGGTGACAGCCCTTTGAAGCCTGAGCTGCTGCGCCAAGCTTTCATGCAACAAAATCCTCAGGCGTTTTCCAAAAGTGCGCCGCGTACGCTGGTGGTGGGTGCGGTGTTGACCGTGCCCAACCATGACGATGTCTTGCGGTTTCACATGAGTCAAGTCAAGCAAGGTCAGGCTGTTGGCGCAGGGCGCGCCATGGGCGCGGGCTATGGCGTCACCGACATGAACACGAACGAGCGCAAAAACTGGGTGCGCTTCCCTTAAAGCACATCATGGCTTTGCTCGGTCCTGAGGGTGTGAGCCATATTCCTCGCGTGGCGCCTGTCCATCTGGAAATGCGCGTGGCCTATGTGGAGGCACCGGTGGCACGGCAACTCGGCTTGCACGATGGCCAAATTGTGCAAGCCACCGTGGCCGTTCGGCAAGACCAGCTCAAACTTGTGCTCAACGAGCATGTGTTCAATTTACCGCTTTCGCCCTATATCAAAGAGGGCGACATTGCACAGCTTCGTGCCCAATTGCTGCCTAGCGGACAGTGGACTTTGCAATTGCTACACAGCGGCAGTTTTGCAGGCTCCGACGTCCATGCCGGTCTTCAAACGCCTGCGCCATCACGCTTAACCACCTTGTTGTTCCAGCCTGGAGGATTTGCCAGTTGGTTAAGTTTGTTGCAGCCCGGCGTCTTGGAGTCGTTGGTCCCTGCGGGCAACACCGATTTGAAAAACCGCATCCATGCCCAGCGTTTGAGCATGGCCAGCTTGCAGCCCCAGCTTTTGCGCCGTTGGGTTTTGGGACACAGCAAATCAGGCGAGGCCAATTTGTTGGATGGCGTCACGCTGGAGGACGACACCAAAGCCCTGCTGCGCTTGCTGATGGATGACCGACAGCGCGCTGGTTTGGACGAAGGTGGCAGCAAAGAAGTTTTGCACCGCGCTTTGGACGAGGTGGAAGGGGCCCAAGCGCAAGCGGCGAAAAACTGGCAAAACGGGGATTTGAATTTGGCATTTGTGATTCCGTTCAAAGACGCCGACCCACTGGAGATGCAGTTCGAACGCCAAGGCAATAAGCCTGGGCAACCTAAAAATCCGCTGGTGGTCAACATGCACACCAAGAGCCGTGTGCTGGGTGAGGTTTGGCTTAAAACCAGCATCACCGACCATGCCCAGGTGGACTTGACCATGTGGGCACTCAAGCCAGACATTGCAGAGCAAGCCCGTTTCAATGCCAGTGAGCTGACCTATGAGCTTGAAAATGCAGGTTTGGTGCTGACGCGTTTTCAGGTCTTCAATGCAGCGCGTCCCAGCGCCTCAGAAACTCGTCAACCACCGCCACACGGTGCTTTGGTAGACACGCAGGCTTGACGCTGATGGCCCCCAAACCTCCTTACTCGCAAGCCGTAGCGCTGGAATATGGTCGCCACAAAGCACCGGTGATCACGGCCAAAGGGGACGATGAGTTAGCGCGTCGCATCGTGTCCGAGGCCAAGCGCCAAGGTGTCTACGTCGCTGAAGATCCCCGCTTGTTGGCCATGCTCAGCCGACTCGATGTGGGGCAAGAAATTCCAGAAGATATGTTCACCGCGGTCGCCGTGATTTTGGCGTGGGTGTATTGGCTCAAGGGCATGCAGCCCGGCGATGAGCGCAACGTCTAAGCGCTCGAGTCCGTTGTCTTTACGCGTCGCTGTAACCGCGCCCGCGACGTACACGTGACACACGGCCCAAGCGGTCATAAATCTCCACCGAGCTGGTGGGATCTTGTACCTGCAGGCTTTGCAGGGCGCCGCGAATCGCGTCGATTTTGCGGCCAATCAGCACTTCGTTGCGACGGTGCAGGTCACGGCAATGCGCCATGTGATCTTTGAAGCCATCCCACTCTGGGCCCAAAGCATCAGCAGACTCGGGGCCTTGAATGCCTGCGAGTCGTGCGAGTTCTTGCAGCAAATCGTTCTTGCTGGCTTGTGTGGCCTCAAATGCATCGAGGTTTTGCGCTTTCAAGTGCTCAAACTCTTGTTCAAGCATGGCTTCCAGCGTATTCGCCAACGCCAAAGCCTGCTCCAACGCCGTGGGCAGGCTGTCAGCTGCAGCAGTTGTTGTCATCTCGGTCTGAGACCGATCAGTTGGTCATCATTTTTTCCAACGCCACAAAGCTCTCGGCAATGCGTCGTGGATTGATGGGGTAGTTACCGTCCTTGATGGCCTGCTTGATGGCTTCCACTTTGGCGCGGTCGAAGTCTGGCTGGGCCATGACCTTTTGCGCAACGTTGCTCAGGCTCACTTGGTCTGCTCCCGCCGAAGCTTTCTCCGGCGTTTGTGGTTTGGCGTCATCTGAAGCTTGTGCTGCAGACGTACCTTTTTTGTCAACTTTTTCGATCCCACTGCGCACGGCAGCGTTCGATTGGGTCATACGACCATAGTTCGAAATAGCGTCACTCATGATGTTTTCACTTTCTTTAACCCGTCAAAGCAGGTCAAAACTTTTTCACAACACTTCAATCGACCTCAGATTTTAAAACTTGAGGACTTTTTTCAATTATTTTTTACAAGCTCTTATTGGCCTGTTTTTGAACTCTTTAGGGTTCATTTTTACTTCAGCCTTGCCGTGTTGGGTCCAGTGATCGTTGCAGTCAAAGATCGACCCGACTCGGTATTTTTTAAGCGAATTTGTTCGCCCAAGCCACCATCTTGCTGGGCTTCTGCCCGCATCGTGATGGAAAACCCCTGGCCTTCGCCAGCGGTGACTTGCACTTCTTGTCCGCGCTTGACCAAAACCGCTGTTTTGACATCAAAAGTTCTCAACGGTGTGTTGGGGGTCAAGTCGCGCACCAGCTCCATGTTGACCAGCAACTTGGGGTCGGCAATCAATTGGCTTTCCATGCCCGGTGCCGGCATTTCGGTGGCGGTGAACATGGATGCGGTCACAAAGGTGCCGCGCTTGAGCAATTCTTTGGCGACCAGTACCTTTTGCAAACTGGGGGTGGGCAAGCCTTGCGCATTCACGGGGGAGGGGGTGTTGCCGCTGTTCAAGGTGACGAACAGCTGCCACTGGGGTTGCGCACAGCGTACACGCACCGAGGGTTGGCCAGGGAAGGGTTGGTCAAATTGCAGGGTTTGTTGACAGTTTTGTACTGTCAAACGGCTGTCCAAGGGCGCCACATGCAGGCTGCGCCCTTTGAAAGAAGGGTGGTTGGCTGCCCATTGAAGGGCCTGCTGTTGCAAGGTCTCAACAGCCGAGGCAGGCAGGGTTGAATCGGTCGCTGCGCCAACACTGGCGTGCCATACCAAGGCGATGACGGCCCACCAGCACCGCGCGCTCAAGGCGTGATGACTGTCGGTTTTTCTTAGGCACGGCATTTGCAACATGGTAAAGGTCAGGTGTTGAAGTTTTGACATTCAGTTCAGATGACTACCCCTGATGCAAGAAAGAGACCAACTTTCTGAACCTCAAAATTTTTAACGGATTTCACGGAGCCAGCATGCGACTCGACCCGCCTTTCACGCCCACGGTCAGCGGTACCGATGCCTCGGGCATGCCTCAGCTCGCGCGAGGTCCATTGGCTTATGCGCGTCCCGCGCCTGCGTTCACGCGTGCGATGGTGGCTGCGGCCCAGCAACCCAACAATCCAAGCGCCAACCTGTCGGGTTCTTTGGCCCCTGAAGGTCAAGCTACTCCGTGGAATGTGTCTGTGCAGTCGGGCCAGACCTTGACGGGCATTGTGCGTGAGCAAATGGCTGCCCGCGGTGTGTCTGTGAGCAACAGCGACGCTTTGCGTTTGGCACAAACGGTCGCACAGTCCAACAAAATTCAAAACGCTAACCTGATCCACCCCGGCCAACGTCTCAACTTAGACAGTTTGAGCGCTGCGGTGGCGCAAGCGCAAACGATTCAAAACGCGGTGACACAAAGCGTGGCAGCGTCTAACGCCACAACAGCCAGCAACTTCACCAATGCAGCTCAGCCCGGTGCCGCTTCAGCTTTGGCCAGTACAGCGCAAGTGCAGCTTCTGTCGCGTGCCGACCGTGGTAACAACCCCGTGTTGGAAAAAACCATTGACCGTGCGGTAGAGAAAGGCTTCATTCCTGCGCAAGACAAGCAAGCGGTGATGAACAAGATCTTGCAACTCTCGCAGCAGCATCGCTTCTCGCCAGACGACTTTGCGCGTTTGAGTTTGATGGAAAGCGATGGCCTCAACCCCAAGGCCACCAACAACCGTTGCCACGGCATCATTCAGTTTTGTGATGGCCCTGATCGCGGTGCTGCCAGCGCGGGTTTTGGCGCGAATCCAAAAGCAATTTTGGGTCACAGCGTGCTGCAGCAACTCGACATGGTGGGCAAATACTTTGAAGACACGGGCTTGAAGAACTATGGCCCCGTCGGTTTAGATGATTTGTATTTGACCGTGCTCACCCCTGCGGCGCGCAATGAAACGCGTCCTAATGTGGCGCTGAATATTCCAGGCCAACAAGCAGCGTATTTGCACGTCAACCGCGACACCCGTGCGCCGATCACGCGCAACTCGATCTTGGCGGGCCTGCATCAAAACGCCAACGAACGTTTGGGCGTCGATGTGGCCCAGCGTCAACAAACCCTGCAAGCCGCACGCTTGAGCGCTTACGCTGCCCAAGCCTCCGTCACACGCGTCGAATAAGGGTTGGCCCCGGTGTGGCAACTCGGCGGCAACTTTTTGCCGTTTCTAGCGTCAAAACTACGGTGGCACGTCTTTTGCAACTCTCGTCACGAGGCCTCACAACTTGAGGTCGGGTGTCAATTAATCGGAGTCAAGCGATGGACGTTTTTTCAAATGCATTCGGAATTCATGAGCGTGCGCTCGCCGTACGAGGTCAGCGCATGGAAGTGCTGGCGCGCAACATTGCCAACGCTGACACGCCGAACTACAAGGCGCAAGACGTTGACTTCAAGGCCATGCTCAAAGAAGCCAAGACAGAGTATTTGACCGCCACCAATGAGAAGCACTATGCCGGCCTGACCGAAGCGCCAGACAACGGCATGCGCTTTCGCACCCCATTTAACAGCTCATTCGATGGCAACACTGTCGAGATGAACGTCGAACAAGCGCAATACGGTAAGGCTGCCAATGAATACCAAGCCACCTTGCAATTTTTAGAAAACCGCATCGGCGGACTGCGTAAAGCCATGCGCGGGGAGTAATGAATCATGCAACTTGACAACGTCTTTGGAATTGCGGGCACAGCGCTGAATGCGCAGGCCATCCGCATGAACGCCACTGCCTCTAACTTGGCCAACGCCAACTCGGTCGCTGGTTCTGAAGAAGAGGCTTACCGCGGCAAACGCCCGCTGTTCAAAGCCTTGATGAAAGAAGAGATGACCCACGCCGGCGCGCAATTTGTGGGCGGCGTCAAGGTCGATCGCATTGTCAACGACCCTGCCCCTGTGCGCAAAACCTGGGACCCAGGCAATCCTTTGGCCGACAAAGAAGGCTATGTCTTTCACTCCAATGTGAATGAAATGTCTGAGATGGTCGACATGATGGCCGCTTCGCGGTCTTACCAAAACAACGTCGAAGTGGTGAACACCGCGCGTCAGCTGATGTCGCGCACCCTTGACATGATCAAGAGCTGAATTGGAGTTTTAAATGGCCGTCGATACAACCTCTAGCCTGAGCTCTGTGCCCAGCAACGTGCTAACCAGTGCGCAGTACAAGGCACAACAAGATGCTGCCAAAGCGTCGTCATCCGGTGCCACCATGGGGCAGAGCGCTTTCTTGAAACTCTTCACCACCCAATTGACCAACCAAGATCCGACGGATCCGGTTAAGAACGAGGCCTTTGTGGCTCAGCTGGCGCAGTTCTCGCAACTCGAAGCCTCTACCGCCATGAAGACCAGCATGGAGACCATGGTCGCCACCATGAGCGGTGACCGCATGTTGGGTGCTGCATCCTTGATTGGCAAAACCGTGTCGGTGCCAGATGGTCCTGTGACTGTGACGGACACGACCGTGGCGCAAGGGGTGATCAATTTGCCCAGCGGTGCCGATGGCATCCGACTTCAAGTGTTCAACGACAAAGGTGTGCTGGTGCGTTCGCAAATCATTGGTGCGCAACCGGTGGGCGACTTCACGTTGGCCTGGGACGGCATGACCGATGGTGGTGCCACAGCGCCTAACGGCACGTACCGCTATGTAGCGACCGTCAACAGCGCTGGCAAAACCACCACCCCTACGGTAAATACCTTTGCCACCGTGCGCAGCGTGGCCAGTTCGGCGACCGGCGACGGCACCTTGTTGTTGGAAGTGGACGGTGGCAAAACCGTCAACCTCGCAGACGTCAAACGCGTCGGTTCCTGATACACAGATTTAGAAAATTCTCACTGGAGTTAAAGCACCATGTCTTTTTATACCTCTCTGACCGGTTTGAATGCCGCCACTGCTCAGCTTGGCGTGACGGCCAACAACATCGCCAACGTGAGTACCGTGGGTTTCAAGCGCAGCCGCGCTGACTTCGGGGACATTTTTGCCACCTCACCGTTGCAAAAAGCATCATCCACCATCGGTCAAGGTGTGTCGCTCAAACGTGTGACCCAAGAATTCGGCCAAGGCAATATGACCTTCTCGTCCAACACCTTGGACTTGGCGATCAGCGGTGACGGTTTCTTCCCGCTCAAATCGCAAGACGGTTTTCAGGACATCTTCACGCGTAACGGCTCGTTCATGATGAACGACCAATACAACGTGGTGAACTCAGCAGGTCAACGACTCATGGCGGCGTCAGTCGACTCGTCCGGTAAAGCCAATTTGACCGACATGAACGTGTTGACCATTCCGCAAAAAACCACCGGTATGGCGACGCAAACCAGCAAGGTGCAACTCGGTTTGAACTTTCCTGCGGACGCGCCTGTGATTACCGCAGACTTCAACCGTAACGACCCCACGACCTACAACAAAAGTACCGCGCTGACCGTGTATGACGGTGGTGGTAACGGTTACTTGGCGACGGTGTATTACGTCAAAACACAAAACGCCAGCCAAGCGACACCGAATAACAAATGGCAAACCTTTGTGTATGTGGGAGACCAGTTGGTGGACGCTTCTTTGCAACAAGCCACCAACAAAGTTGGTGACTTGATGTACGTGAACAAATATGGTGAACTCAAAGCCAAGAGTGATTTCAAATCCGCGCAAGAAATTGCCGCTTTGAACAGCAGCTTTTCTAAAAAGACCTACAAGTTCTCGCTCGATCAGTTGAACGATGTACGTACCTCTGAGCCCGCAGCGATCACAGGCGGTAGCGCCATCAACTTAGGCACCGGTTCGAACGATGGTGTGGACTTTTCGACGTACCAAGACCTGAACAAATCAGATTTGTTGTGGAAGCAGGGCAGCAGTGCTGTGACCTATGCCTTGAGCACAGGCAGCTTGGCCACCACAGACTCCGTGAGTTTGACCTTTGGCAGCACCAATCCAAAAACGATTTCTGTGCCAGTTGGCGCATCGACCGAGTTGACCACGGCAGCCATTGCCAAAGCCTTGAATGCCGATGCAGATTTCGGTGCCAGCTATGTGGCCCAAGTCCCAACGACGGCCAACTTGACGGGCGTTGCTTTTGGCACCACGCCCGCTGCTGGTGACTTTTCTGCATTCTCAATGACCCTGGGCGGCAAGCTCATCAGTGTGAGCAACTTGGCGCCTGCATCGGGCACACTCACCGCATTGGCCGCTGAGTTGGAAACACGCTTGCGACGCGAAGACGGCGGCAAAACGGACATCAGTGTCTCGGTGACCACCACGGGCCTCAGCATTGTGGATGCGTCGGGTCGTCTGATCACGACGGCCGGTTTGACAAAGACTGTGGCATCAGCCACTGTTGGTACGTCTTCATTCTCCAGTGGCAAACTCAAAATCACAGCCATCGATCCGAACGTGTCTGCCACCACCATAGCCGCCGATATTTCGGTGTCCCAAGCCGGAACACCCTTGGCCGCTGGCAGCGTCACCCTTAATAAGACGCCTTACACCCGCAGCCAAGCGGGCTATGTGTTGACTTCTGCCAGTTCGCCCTTCAAGGCCACTTTTGGTCCAGATGCAGCCCCCATCACCGTCACAGGCAACAGCGTGGCTGCTTTCGCTCAAAACTTGAACGATGAAGCCACATTCCGTCAGTCCTATCACGCCACCGTGGCAAGCGATGGCGTGACCTTGGTGGTGACGGCGCTAGATCCAACCACCGCCAACGCCGCATCCATCACAGGTGCGATCAATATTTACCAAACCCCGACAGGGGGCACCTTCACAGCTGTACCCAACGTATCTGCCACGCCTACCAATACCGTGACAGTCAACGGTGTGCCCGCTGCCACGGCTTATGCAGGCAAGAAAAGTATTGATGATTTGAAGGACTTGTTCTCCATCAATATTGACAACTCCATCGATCCTGTCACTGTTGGTTTGGATCGTTTGGCGGGTAAGAACTTGCGTTTGTCCGGTGCTCAAATTGCGGCGGAATTGACCAATGCCATCAACCGTGCGTACGGCGATGAGAAGCCATTCAACTTCTCATCCCTGATTGGACCGACTATGTCGATTCAACTCACCCCGGCCAACGGATCGACCCCACCTGCCAAGTTAGACATTGATTTGTCCCAAGCGGGCGATGCCAGCCACAACATGCGCTATGAAGACTTGGTCAAGTCAGTGCAGTCCATTGTGGATGCCAATGCCTCGTACAAAGGCAAGATCACCGTGTCGTATGACACCGTGACACAAAAACTCATGTTCACACCCGCAGGCAACGACAAGGTCACCATCAGCAGTACACAAAGCTCGATTGGCTTGACCAACCCTGCTGTACAAGGTGTCAACGATGATTCCGTTGGCGTGAGCTTGAGCCCTTCATCTTCGGCCAGCTCTTACCGTGCTGTGAACGATGAGCGCTTTGGTGCCAAGGTCGAGTACGACGCGGTCAAGGGCGCCTTCGTTTTCAAATCGGGTACCACGGGCGACACCTCGAGTGTTGCCATCACCAACATCAAACCCAATAGTTTGGCCACTCAAGCGTCCAAAGGTTTGGGGATGACAGGTGATGCCACCAACTATGTGGTCACCCCCTCTAAAGTCGATGCCTTGCGTGGTATCAGCTCACTGCCCGCTGTGTTGAACGGCAATGCGATGGCCGTGAACGTGGACAACAACTTCTCTGTCGATGACACCAACAACAAATTTGTGGTGTCGGTCAACGGTGTGACCGGTACGGTGGTGGTGCCACCCAAAGACACCTACACCTTGGGCACTTTCATGGAAGCCCTGCAAGCCGGTATCAACAGCTTGCAAGGTCCTGCTTCCGATGGCTCCACGCCTCAAACTGTGGACGGTGTCAAAGTCACGTACGACTCCAAGAAAAACGCCTTGGTTTTCACCACCGGTACCGCGTCAACAGACTCTTACATCAAGGTCACGGGCGATGCGCGTTGGGGCTTGGACGGTTTGGATGCCCAGTTCGGTAAAACAACCACCTGGATCAAACCTACGCCATTTAAAGACGCCAAAAATGCCACGGTGTACATCGACGGTTTCGGTAAAGAATCTTCGACGGCCGCAGGCTTCGATGTGTTGCCTGAGTGGTCACCCGTCTACTTTGACAAAGGCGAGCTGACCTTTGACACGGCCGGTAACTTGGTTTCTCCTAAACAGGGCGCTCAACTCGATACCGTGTATCTGCCAAACGGTAAAGGTTCTTTGACGATCAACATCGACTATTCCAAGTCGACCCAGTTTGCCTCGCCTTATGCGGTGTTGTCGCAGTCGCAAGACGGTGCACCTGAAGGTGACCTGGTGGGTCTGGCCATCAAAGACGACGGTTTGGTCAACGCCAGCTACTCCAACGGCGCTCAAAAATCGCTGGGCAAAGTGGTGTTGGTGAACTTCTCGAATCCTGCTGGTTTGCGCCAGATTGGTGACACCAGTTACTACAAAACATCGGACTCAGGTACACCCAAGTACGGCGAAGCCGGTTCTGCAGGCTACGGTACGGTGCGCTCAGGCGCAACCGAACGTGCGAACGTGGACTTGACGCAAGAGTTGGTGGACTTGATCACTGAGCAGCGTAACTTCCAGGCCAACGCCAAAGCGATTGAGACCAGCACGTCACTGACCAACACGATTATTCAAATCCGTAACTAAGTGAGCACCTGACATGGACCGTTTAGCCTTTAACGCGATGGCTGCGATCAACGAGGAACGCATTGCGCGTCACCAGTTGTCCAACGACATTGCCAACGTGTCGACCGTGGGTTTCAAAAAAACCTACGACGTCACGCTGCAAGCGCACCAAGCGTCGGGCCAAGGTTTTGACTCGCGTTTGCAACCGCGCATCGTGGTCAATGACCAAGTCAAACTCGATCCAGGCCCTTTGATGGTGACCGGCCGTGATTTGGACATTGCGCTGAACCATCAAACCGTGTTGGGTGTGACCGGCACCAATGGCGAGCTCGCATTCACCCGCCGTGGTGACCTCAAAGTCAATGCCAACGGTGTGCTCGAAACAGGTTCTGGTCATTTGGTGCGCAGCCAAGACGGCGGACCCATCACCGTACCACCCGGTTTCAAGATTTCATTTGGTTCGGACGGCAATTTGTACGCCACCGATCCCGCCCAGCAGGGCGTGCCCCAGCAGCAGGTGATTGCCCAGCTCATGCTGCGTGACGCCAGCGCCACACCCTTGAGCAAACGCGAAGACGGTTTGTACAAAGTTGTCGGAAAAGATGCTGGCACGGACTTTGCATCAGGACCAGGGCCAGTATCTTTGACACCGCAAGCCTTAGAAGGCAGCAGCGTCAATCCCATGGCATCGATGGTGAAGCTGATTGAACAGAGCCGCTCGTTTGAGCACCAGGTTCGGATGATCAAAGAAAGCAAATCCAACGACGAGTCGGGCGCCTCCATGATGAAGGTGTCCTGAATTTGACAGATTAAAGGGGGCGATAAGCCATGGACGCATCATTGTGGGTAGCCAAAACGGGTCTTGACGCGCAGCAAACGCGCATGAACGTCATCTCGAACAACTTGGCCAACGTGAATACGACTGGCTTCAAACGCGACCGCGCTGTGTTTGAAGACTTGCTCTATCAAACCATCAAACAACCGGGTGGCCAAACCACCAACGCCACACAGTCGCCTACCGGCTTGATGCTGGGTACCGGTGTGAAGATCAATGCCACTGAAAAACTGCACATGCAGGGCAATATGGTCAACACCCAAGCGCCGCTGGACGTGGCGATCACGGGTGACGGTTATTTCCAAATTCAAATGCCTGACGGCACCACGTCGTACTCGCGCGACGGCAACTTCAAAATCTCCAACACCGGTCAAATCGTGACCGCTTTGGGCTTTCCAGTGATCCCTGCCATCACCATTCCTAACAATGCCGCAAGCCTGACCTTTGGCCGGGATGGCGCTGTGTCTGTGGAATTGGTGGCGGGCGGTGGCGCTCAAAACATTGGCCAAATTCAGATCGCCCGCTTTGTCAACCCAAGCGGCTTAAAGCCCATTGGCAACAACTTGTACGAAGCCTCGCAGGCCAGCGGCGTTGCCCAAGTCTTGCAACCTGGTTTGAACGGCGCAGGCACCTTAAACCAAGGCTCCTTGGAAGCCTCGAACGTGAACGTGGTCGAAGAAATGGTCAACATGATCGAGACCCAACGCGCTTACGAGATCAACTCCAAAGCCATCTCGGCGGTGGACGGCATGCTCAAGTTCTTGAACCAAAACGTTTGATTGAGCGCATCATGATTGCCCTTCGTTTTCTCGCCCTGTTCGCCATTGTTTATTTGCTCCAAGGCTGTGCCACAGAGCCCGTGGACATGGTGTTGCGTCCTTCGCCTGAGTTTCAACCGGTGTATCCGCTTGCCGCTGACCGGCAAAAAATTGCCACCGGCGGCATTTACAGCAACCGCCAAAGCGATGCTTGGTTCGGCCGTGGCCGCAATTACCAAGTGGGCGACATCATCACCGTGTTGCTTCAAGAATCGACCCAAGCTGCACGCACACAAAACACCGATGTGAGCCGTGAGTCCAAAAACAACTTGCCTTCTGGCATGAGCACACAAGTGGGCAAGATGTCCCCGTTCTTGAATGGCATCGACCTGACTGACAACAAAGCCAGCAGCGCTGGCAAGGGCAAGGCGGACCAACAAGCTTCTTTGGTGGGCTCGGTCGCTGTGACGGTGGTCGAAATCTTGGCCAACGGCAACTTGGTCATCCGTGGCGAGAAAAAACTCGGCCTGTCTGAAGGCACCGAAGTGATTCAAGTCTCGGGCGTCATTCGTCCCGAAGACGTGGGCCCTAACAGCACCGTGCAGTCACGCCGTTTGGCCAATGCACAAATTGCTTACCGTGGTTCGGGCGACTTGGCCAACGCCACCCGTGCAGGTTGGGGGACCACCCTGATGCACAAGTTCTGGCCTTTCTGATCGAACGAGATATCTCATGAACCGCTTTTTTCAATCTGTACGCTTGCTGCTGGTGTGTGCTTTGGTGCTCACCGCAGGCGGTGCACAGGCAGACCGTGTCAAAGATTTGGCAACCCTTGCCGCTCAACGTTCCAACCAATTGATTGGCTACGGGTTGGTGGTCGGTTTGCAAGGCACGGGCGACGATGCCTCTGTACCTTTCACCACCCAGAGCATGAAAGCCATGTTGGCCCAAATGGGCGTGCGCATTGACGGTCCGTTGACCGACTTTGAACAAGCGGCCACCGCGGCGCGTGTGGACATTAAAAACACCGCAGCAGTGCTGGTGACTGCCGACTTGCCAGGCTTTGCCAAACCCGGTCAACGCATCGACATCAATGTGTCTGCCATCGGTAAAGCTTCCAACTTGCGCGGCGGCAGCCTGATCATGACCGCCATGCGCGGCGTAGACGGTGAAATTTATGCCTTGGCCCAAGGTGCTTTGACCGCGACGGGCATTGATGCCAGCGCAGCAGGTTCCAAAGTGGCCATTGGTGTGCCCACCTCAGCCCGTATCCCGGGCGGCGCGATTGTGGAGCGCATTGTGGACACGCCGTTCGAGACGTCAGAGAACGTGATCTTCAACATCCGTGAAAACGATTTTTCGACCACGACGGCTATCGTCAACGCGATCAATAAAAAATTTGGCGGTGACGTCGCACAAGCCATCGATGGTGTATCGGTATCGGTACGAGCCCCCCAAAACTTGAATCAACGCGTGGCTTTTATGAGCATGATCGAAGCCATTGAAGTCACGCCTGGTGAGCCACCTGCCAGAGTTGTCATCAACTCGCGCACAGGCACGGTGGTGATCAACCGCTCGGTGCGTGTGACGGCTGCTGCGGTGTCCCACGGCACGATTTCGGTCGCCATCACAGCGACCAACGAAGTCTCACAACCCAATGCCTTGGCCGGTGGTCAAACCACACCCGTGCAAAACGCCGACATCCAAGTGGCCGAGCCCAACAAACCCATGTTCTTGTTCCAACCTGGTGTGGAACTGCGTCAAATTGTGGATGCAGTCAACCAAGTGGGAGCCACACCTTCCGCGCTCATCGCCATTTTGGAAGCTTTGAAAAGCTCAGGCAGTTTGCGTGCCGAGTTGGTCATCATCTAAGCGAGTCTTGACATGAGCAGCCCCGTCGACAACACCTCTACCTCCCGGTCCTATTTGGACTTTTCGGGCTTGGGCGAGTTGCGTGGACAGGCGCAGCAAAACCAAGACAAAGCCCTGAAAGAATCGGCTCAGCAATTTGAAGGCCTCTTCATCCAAATGATGATGAAGTCTATGCGCGAGGCGTCCTCCGTCATGAAAGACGACGAGAACCAATCGAGCGCGCGCGAAACCTTTGAAGGCATGTTTGACAAAGAAGTCTCTTTGCAAATGGCCAAACGTGGCGCCATCGGCGTCGCCGACTTCATGGCCAAAGCGGTCAAACAACAAACGGCGCCACCTGCCAGCACGCTGGAGATGCTGCAAGCGCGTCAAAAAGGCGGCATTCCTTTGCATGTCAAGGAAAACGCGATGCCTTTGGGTACCGCACCAGCGCAAGCGATGGAGCTGGTCAAGCCCAAACTCAAACCGCTCAACCCAAGCCAGTTGCTTAACGGAGGTGCGTTATGAGTGACATGCTGGGTATCAGCGGCAACGCGATTGGTGCTTACCAACGCGCGTTGAGCACCGTCAGTAACAACATTGCCAACGTCAACACCGAAGGTTATTCGCGTCAAGACGTGGTGCTCAAAGACACGGCCCCCTCCAAGGCGGCCAATATGTTTTTTGGTACCGGTGTGGCGCTGGAGGCGGTCAAACGACAGTTCGATGCGTTTGCCGAATCGAACCTGCGCAACAGCACCAGTGACTTGGCGACCCAAAAACCCATGGTGGAGTACACCAAGCGGGTGATGGACATCATGGGCGACAAAAGCGTGGGCTTGAGCTCTGCGCTGGACGACTTTTTTGCCGCCGCCAACAGCTTATCGGCCGATCCTGCTTCCTCGGTGTTGCGCAGCACATTCTTGCGTAGCTCCGAAGGTCTGGGCTCTCGATTTGCCGAGCTGTCGGGACAACTTGACTTGGTGGGCACAGAAACCAAACAAGCTTTGGAAAGTACAGCCAACCAAGTCAACACTTTGACGACGCAGATTGCGCTGGTCAACCAAAACATGGCCAAGTCGTCGAGCTTGGAAGGTCAATCCGCAGAAATTTTGGATCGTCGCGATTTGTTATTGCGTCAGCTGTCCGATTTGGTTCGTATCAAAACCAGCTTTGCCACCAACGGCACGGTCAACGTGAGTTTGGGTAACACGGTCACCCAAAGCGTGGTGGTCGATGGTCAAAAGGCGCGTCCGATTGGCATTGACACTTCGGTCAAAGGAAAAACCGAGCTCTTGCTCGACCCTTATGGCAAAACAGAATCACTGGCATCCGCCAGTGGCGGTCAATTGGGGGGGCTCCAAACCTTCATCAGTCAAGTGCTGGAGCCCGCCCAAAAGAACCTGAACTTCTTGGCTAAAACGGTCGTCACCGAGGCCAACAACATTCAAACCAACGGTATCGATGGCTACGGTCAAACAGGGCAAGACTTATTTGCCCTCGATCCAAGTGTGGCCAACGAAGCGGCAGGCATGCACGTGGTTCTCAACGATGCCATGCGGGTGGCCACTGCGGCGCAATTTCGCGTCAGCGAAGTCAATGGCAACACCAGCTCGACCCGAGCCAGTGTTTTGTTTTCAGGTGCAACCACACCGCCCAGCAACGGCATCAGCAATACCGGTTTGGTGAACAACCCCAACCCGACGGCAGGCGTGACCATCAAGGTCGAAGGTGCGCACGTGTTCACTCCTGTGACGACTTTGTCTGCAGGTGTCAGCGCCACTTTCTATTTGGACGATGCCAAACCCGGTCAACAGTTGCAAGTGTTGACCCGTGATGGCCGACAACTCCTGGGACAAAGCTTAAGCGAGACTGAAAAGTTTCAAATGCTCACGCCCGATAACGGGTTTGTCGCCAACTCCACTTACAGCGACGCTTACCTGAACCAAACGGGTGACAAAGGCTATCGCAACATGGACATCTTCTACGGTGCCATGGCCAAGATTCGCTATGCGCAAGTGTTTGATAAGAACGGTGCCGCCGCGCCGCCACAAGCGCAAGCTGCTGTATTGGAAACCGGGCGTATTCCAGACAATGCACCGGGTACACAAATTCAGGCGGGCGCCATTGTGCTCAACGGCGTGAGTCTGTCAGACCTCACCACCCGACCGGACACGGCCCTGTCGCCCAACGATGTGGCGGCATGGATCAATGGCGAGTCCAAAATCACAGTCGCTGTGCCAAGTTTCAATGGGTTTCAAGCCTCAGTCGGAGGCGTCAAGCTCAATGTGCAAGGTTTGAATCCTGTGCCCAATAACTTGGCCACCTTAGCTGCGACCCTTCAGACGCGTTTGCGCGCACTAGACGGCAGCAGCAACATCAGCGTGAGCTTGATCAACAACAACCAAGACATCCAAATTACCGATGCGATGGGGCGTGCCCTCAGCAATGTCGAGTTGATGGCCAACGTCGGTGCCACGTCTGGCGGAACCGTCACGGTGGCCAGCAGCCTGACTTCGCAAACCGGTGTTCATGCGGAAGTGTTCAGCGAAATCCGGGTGCCCACACAGCAACTCGATTTCAGCAAACACCTCAAGATCAATGGACAGGTGGTCACGGGTAATTTCAAAGACGTCAAAGGCTTAGTAGATGCCGTCAACGCCATGCAACCTGGCATTGGCGTCAAAGCCAGCGTCAAAGAGGGTGAACTTGTCATTTCATCCTTGACCACCGGCGCACCGATTGTGTTGAACACCGATGCAGTCGCCGGCGAAGGCAGTAACAATTTATTGGCAATGGCACCCATGACCTACAACGGTCAAGTGCGTTTGGTGCAAGTTGCGCGCGATTTACACATTCCAAGTACCAACATTGATTTGAACCGAAAAATTCAGATCAATGGCGTGAGTATCAACACGGCTGGATTGATGGCCTTGCCTTTGACCGATCGTTTGCAAGCGTTGGCAGACCGTATCAACGATCCAATGCAAGACCCCAGCCCAGGCGTCAAAGCATCTATCGGCTTTTACGGCGACTTGGTGCTCACCACCACCGATGCCTCTGGCACCGCCAATATTTCCATTGGTCCCGGCAAGAACAGTGACGGCACCTATGAGCAAAACGGCCTCGGTTTAGAACCCCTGGATTACTCGGTTGAAGATCGACTCAAGCAGTTGCAAATCAACGACCCGACCAAGGCAGATATTCGTTTGTCGTTTGGTAGTTACGGGGATCCAGCGCGCATGGGCTCACCTGCAGATCTGGCCAAAGCTGGCCTGCGCACAGGGGCTTACATTGAAGGCGGTTCACAAGACGATTTGCTGGTGTTCGTTACCGGTCAAGGCAAAGCCAGCGTGGCTGCGAGCTACAGTGGCGCACCGGTGAACATGCGTGACAACTTGCGCGCCCAATCCCTGGTGGTCAAATTCACTGCGGCGGACCGCTACACCATCACCGATGCCAAAACGGGCACGCAACTCGCCGATCGGCATTACGACGCGTCGGTACTCGAGCCTTTGATTGACTACGAAGGCTTGCAGCTCAAACTGTCGCACAACCCCAGCGTCGGCGATAGCTTTCAAATCGACGGCAACCAAGACGGCTTGGGCAACAACGTCAACATGCTGGCCATGGTGGACCTGGCGAAAAAACCGGTCATTGGTGACAAAACCATTGCCAACAGCTACATCGACCAAATCAACAACGTGGGTAACTTGGCGCAACAAGCCAACATCACCCAACAAGCCTTGACCGTGGTGAACGACCAAGCGGTGGCTGCACGCGACAAAGTGTCTGGCGTGAACTTGGACGAAGAAGCGGCCGCGCTCATTCGTTACCAACAGGCTTACCAAGCATCGGCCAAAGCCTTGCAAGTGTCGGGACAGTTGTTTGACTCGATCGTACAAATTCGGTGATAGAGAACGATTATGAAAATATCCACCACCCTCTACTTTGACCGTGCGACCCAACAGCTGGGCAATGTGCAAGGCGAATTGGCCAGAACGCAAGAGCAGTTGTCAACGGGCAAGCAAATTGTCAAACCCAGCGATTCCCCAGACAAGGCGTCCTTGGTGACACGTCTAGAGTCAGAACTGGCGCGTCAAGCCAGTTACCAAAACACCTTGAAGTCGGTCAACACCCGTTTGCAGTCTGAAGAGACAGCGTTGAAAAACACCAGCGATGTGCTGCTGCGTATCAAAGAACTTTCCATTCAAGCCGCAAGCGACAGCTTGGCCCCGGCTGACCGTCAGTCCTTGGCGCTGGAAGTCACGTCGTTGAAAGAGCAAATTCTGAGTTTGGCCAACACACAAGACACCAACGGCAATTACTTGTTCTCTGGCAGCCGTGTGGGTCAGCCCGCATTTGGGCAAGACGCCAGTGGCCAAGTGGTGTACCAAGGTGACCAAGCCCGTATGAAAGTGGCGGTGGGCGACAACCGCCGCATGAACATGAACATGCCCGGTTCAGACGCTTTCGTCAAAGTGGTTCGCACAGACAGCAAAGGCCAGAAGACGGCGATTGGTTTTTTTCAAGCCTTGGATGATTTATCCAACGCCATCAAAAGCTCAGACCACACCAAAATGCAAACCGGCATTGCCGAGATCGACAGCTTGCAGCAAGGCACCAGTGATGCGCTGGCCCAAGTGGGTACGGACATGAATGTGGTCGATATGCAAAACAGTGTGCTCGATGAAGTCACCCTGCGCCTGAAAACCACCAAATCGGATACCGAGGACTTGGACTACACCTCGGCGATTACCAAAATGAACAAAGACCAGTTGGCTTTGGAGGCTGCGCAAAGCAGTTTTGCCAAGATTTCGCAGCTGAGTTTGTTCAAGTACATGAACTGATCGACTCAAGTAAATCTGCATCCAACCGATTAATACGACATGACGACTGCCGCCACCACAAGTTCTACCAATGCGTCTGCTTCTGCCGGGTTGATTGCGGCTTTGGGAGCTGGCTCTGGCATGAACACCCAGGCGTTGGCGCAAAACCTAGTTGATGCAGAAAAGACCCCTCAATCCAAAATCATCAACGACAAGATTGACGCCACCAAAAAAGAAATCACGGGCTACAGTGGTTTGATGTATGTGGTGACCGAGGTCAAAAAAGCATTTGACGTGCTGGCGGATTCCACCCAATTTGCAGGCCTTGTTACAAAGAACTCTCAGCCTGCGGCTTTCGATGTCATCACCAACCCCAGCGCTCAGCCTGGCATGCATGACATCAGCGTGACGAATGTGGCTAAGCCCCAGCGTTCGGTGACCAATGCGGGGTTTGCAGACAACAACAGCACTGTAATTTCCGGTTCTGACTTTACGCTCACATTGAATACTGGCACGGGTGTGACAGCCAAGTCAACTGCGATCACAGTGCCGAGTAACAGCACACTCATTGGCGTGCGAGATGCGATCAACTCAGCCAAAGCAGGCGTGACGGCGCAAATCATTGATTCAGGTGTTGAGGGGGCAACAGATCGTTACAAAATCATGGTCACCGGCCAACCTGGCGTGAACAATGCATTCACGCTTAGCTCCTCTATCGCCGGAGTCGGGTTCAACACCAACCCAACACCTGGTCAACCAGACAGCACTCTGCAGTCAGCCGTGAACGCCAATATTGTGGTGGACGGCATCAGTTATTCACGCTCCTCCAATACCATTCCTGATGTGGTACCTGGCGTGACCTTTGACTTGTTGTCCGAAACCACAGGTTCTTCGGCCACGATCCAACTTAGTCGCGATACCTCCGATCTGAAGACGAAAGTTGATAAAGTGGTTTCCACTTTCAATGATTTTCAGAACTTCATCAAGATCGCGACCGATCCCAAATCGACCGACCCAGACTTTGGTGGCACATTGGCCAAAGTCTCGATTGGCAAAACTGTTCAAGCCAAACTCAAACAAATGATTTTTGGTACAGCAGGCTCTACCACCAACAACACTGTGCGTGGCTTGCGTGATCTGGGTGTGAAGTTGCAACAAGATGGCACGCTGACTGTTGACGCCACAGTATTTCAAAAAGTCAGTACAGCCAACTACGACCAGGTGGTGACGATGTTCTCAGGCAAGAGCTTGCAGAACGAAAAAGGCACCACAACCGATGGTGTGGCAGTCTCGTTGAGCGGTTGGGTCAAAACCTTGGTGTCAGCGCAAGGCCCCTTGTTGCAAGGCAGTCAAGCTGACTCCACCAAAGTCACCAAATACCAAGACGACTTGACCAAGCTACAAACCCGTATGGACAGTTTGTTAGCGCGCTACACCAAACAGTTTGCTGCGATGGATTCCATTGTGGGCAAGAGCAACAGCTTGAAGACCAGCTTGACTTCCACCTTCGACGGCATGATGAAGGCGTATTCGAGTAAATAAATGATGAAGCGCAAAAAAAGCGGCAAGCAATTGCCGCTTTTTTTATTCTTTTACCTCATTTCGGTTTTTTTCACAAATTTTCTTAAGTTCCAAATTTAGAAGTCGATCTACAGGGTACGGAGCACAAGACTCCTACTTTTTAAACATCAACTCTGAAAAGGGGAACTGCCATGTCTCTCGTCGTTAATACCAACACCAAGTCAAGCTTTGCGCAAGACTCGATCATGAAAGTGGGCCGTGATTTGTCCACCGCCATGGAGCGTTTGTCTACTGGCAAACGCATCAACTCAGCCAAAGATGATGCGGCTGGCCTGTCCATCAGCAACCGCATGACCTCGCAAATTCGTGGTCTGGATATGGCGATCAAAAATGCCAACGACGGCATCTCGCTCATGCAAACCGCTGAAGGCGCATTGGATGAAGTCACCAACTCGTTGCAGCGTATGCGTGAACTCGCTGTGCAAGCAGCCAACGGCACCAACAACGCCCAAGACCGCGCTGCTTTGGATGCTGAAGTTCAACAGCTCAAGTCTGAGATCGACCGCACCGCCAAGACCACTCAGTTCAACAGCATCAACTTGTTGGATGGTTCGTTTAAGAACAAGCAACTGCAAATTGGCGACAAGGCCAACCAAGTTCTGAAAGTTGGTATTGCTAGCTCCAAAGTGTCTGACCTTGGTTTGGGTTCCAGTGCATCAAGCGGTAACACCTTTATCGGTGGTCGTTTGGGCTTTACTGCTACATCGAGCACCATCTCTAGCAGCTTTGCCAGCGGCGGTAGTTTGAGCTTGGTGATCAACGGAACAATCATTTCCAAGATCAAAGCTAACACCAGCGGTGCTAACAATACAACGTTGGATATCAACGACGCTGTCACGGCCATCAACAACTCGCGTGCCGGTGTGACCGCCAGTGCCTTCAACGAGGCTACTGCTGCAGTGGCAGGTAACGGTGTGATTGCAGGGACCGATGCATTGACGATCACAGTGACTACGATTGACGATGCACAAGCGTTGGCCATCAAGGTGTCGAACACCAACAACATGCAAGAAGTGGTTGACAAAATCAACGCTCAGGGTGGTCCTGCTACTGTGCAAGCGCGCATCAATGACGACGGCAAACTGGTGTTGTTCAACAACTCAGGCGCCAAGCTGGCCATCACCGACACTGTTGGTGGTACTGGCACAGGATCGAATATCGGGGTGGGTTTCCACACCGGTGATGTTTTCCAGGGTATGTTGAAACTGGAGTCGCAAACTGATGCACCAATCAAGATTGGCACACTCAGCTCCGCAGGTACAGTGTCAGCCAGCGCAACGAACGCAGCATTGAAGACATTGGGCTTGGTGGCCACGTACGGTATGCGTAGCGGTGACTTGGTGACCACATCGCCTGGTTATTCGACTGAACAATTCACGGATGCCTACACCTACGAAGGTGCAGCCATCACAG
>Ga0228700_1000318_pt1 | contig 45736 bp, 44 predicted proteins | sample McNCre317_Aug_MG_FD_178019 | JGI IMG/M metagenome (GOLD analysis project Ga0228700, IMG submission 178019) | Freshwater microbial communities from McNutts Creek, Athens, Georgia, United States - 3-17_Aug_MG | ecosystem: Environmental > Aquatic > Freshwater > Creek | place: USA: Georgia...
GCGTACATTTTTTGGGCAAACACCCCAGCGGCACTAGCCTGTACACCCCATGGCAAATGACACTGCTCACCTCACGCTACGAAGGCTGCCCCATGACCGCGCTAGAGTCGCTCGCCTGCGGCGTGCCTTGCGTATCACTGCCAATTCCCGCCATGCGTGAGCTGTACGATCTAGATGCGCCTTATCTGTTGGCCCGTGGTGATGCGCCTGTGTCGTTGGCTGAGGCGGTAATGACTGTATTGAGCTTGCCCGAACAACAGGTGCGTGACGACATCGCCCGCATCGTGTCGCGCCACCACATCGATGGGTTTGTGGGCAACTGGCAAGAGGTGCTGCGCACATGCTGAATGCCGCCAAACACTTGACCGCCAACGTATCCAAGCCAACAGTTTGCGTGCACTTTGTACGCGGCGGCCCCGCCTATTTGCCCGAGATTGATGCGTATGTGGACTTCATCACCTCGCACGGCCACCAAGCCTTGGTGCACGACGCAGGCACCACTGTGCCGCCCAATGCGCAAGTGGTGTGGTGGATGTGCGGGCGTGTCTCTGCAGCAGAAGCACGTCGCTTGAAAAACGCATTTCACATCCACGAATACGCGTCGACTTCAGCCCCGCCCCACGCGTGGCTCAAAGACTTTGTGAAGCATTGGACGCAGCCAAAGCCCGACTACCGTTTGTTTCAAAACGGTTGGGTACGCGAACGCATGGGCTTTGACGATGGCGTGCCCCACGCCTTGCGCGACATGGGCGTGGCGCAAGCTTTCTTCGATGCAGCAGCACCCGCGCTTCCTGAAGCCTCGTACGGAGACGGCGCTCCCGCACGCATGCCACCCAACGAGTTTGACTTGGTTTACTTGGGCGAGATGAACCGCCTGCTGCCCTTTGTGCCGCTGCTGCAAAGCATTCACGACGCAGGCCGCACTTTGCTGCTGCTGGGCGATGTGCCGGAGGCCCTGCGCACACAGCTACCCGCCCGCGTGACCTGCACAGGCCGCGTACCGCATGCCGATGTACCACACCAACTACGCCGCGCGCGCTTTGGTTTGAACCTTGTGGGCAACATCGAGCCCTACAACCAACAAACTTCCACCAAACTACTGGAGTACTGCGCCGTGGGCCTGCCCGTAGTGAGCAACGATTACGCTTGGGTGCGCTACTTTGCGGCGCACTACCAAGGAAATTTTCATATGCTGCGTGATGACCCAAGCAGCTGGCAATTTAGCTTTGGTGAAGCGCTAGAGGCCTACCCGTATGTGGTGCCTGATGTGCGTGAACTGGTTTGGCCTAAGTTGCTTGGCAAGTTAGCAATTTGGAAGCATCTTCACATCGTGCCCGAAGCACCTAAACCTGCGTGGCCGATAGGCACAACAAGCGTACTAGGGGGTGCGCGTTGAGCTGGGCCAAACGCTTCAACGTGAGCAGCACCAGTCGCGTGGTGGCTCTGTCGAGCGCCGTCGCATTTGCGACGCAAGTCGCGTTTGCGCTGCTCATGCTGCGCTTGTTCACACCGCAAGAAGTGGGCGAGTTTTCTGTCATCAGCCAAATCGGTTTTTTCTGGATGACATTGGCTTTGGCGCAAGCGCCATTGGGCATGTTAGCCAACCAACACTTACCCGCACACCTTGCGGCTCAACACGCCTGGCATGCCAGCGCTTTGCGCGGCATGGGCTTGCTGCCCGTAGCGGCGCTTGCTGTGTGGTTCAGTCAGCTCAGCATGTGGCCCGCCTTGATGTGGGCGCTGTTGCTGGCGTTTTGCCAAATGAGCTGGATGTTGGCGCAAAGCCTCACCCTGCGCGTCGGGTCCGCTTGGCAGCAAGCGGCGGTGCGTGTGTTGCCGCCCGCTACCGCAGCCGTTACTGCACTCACAGCTGCACTAGTGGGCATGTCTGCGGGGTGGAGCGGCCCCACCTTGATGCTGTCGGCGCTACTGGGCTATGCCTTGGGCGCGGCGTGGTTAGTGCCTGCGTTGCGTGAACGCGATGCGCATGCAGACAGCACACCGTCAGCTGGTACTGCAACCGCTAAGCCCGATAACTCCCACGACGCAACCCACCAGCAGTCAGACCCACGCAGCGCCACCCTACGCATGGCGCACACACTGGTCGATGCGCTGTTAGCTACCGCCATCGTCGTGGTGTGGCAACGTCTTTACGGCGCAGAAGAAACCGGCTGGATGAGCGCCCTGCTGCGCGTGCTGGGCTTTTTGCCGGCTGTGGTGCATATGGCTTGGGCTCAAGTGGCGTTGGCACAAGGCCATCGAAGCAACACGGCACATACCGCATGGGTAAGCCCTTGGTGGCTAGGCCTAGGTGCATTTTCCTGCGTCATTCTGTTGGGCTTGTCGTGCGCAGTAGCGATTTACCAAGAATGGCTGGACCCACGTTGGAGTGGCGTATGGCCCTACATCGCACCGATGGTGTTGTGGCAAGGCAGCGCCTGCTTGTCTGCCGCTTTCAGCCACCGGCCGTTTCAAACGCAATCGGCTAATGCTTATTCTTGGGCTTGCATGGCACTTAGCGCGGTGCAAGCGGGTGTGCTGCTTGCACCGATGGGATTGGCTCAACCGCTTGCTGCTACGCAGCACATGGCTGCGTTTGCATTGGTTAGTGGCGTTGGCCTATTGGCCATGGCTAGCTGGGTGGCGCAATTACGCTCTCGCAATGCGCGAGGAAACTAACGATCATTTGTTCGGCAAGAAAAAAGCAGCAACTTGAGATTTAAAGACCTCCGGCTCACCCATGATTCGCCCCCTATATGATTCGAATCTTTGATGATGCTCTTTGAAATCACTAAAAATGTTTGTAATTAGAAACTCGAACTTACCTTCGAAATTGCTTGCATCGCTATCCAATTTATACTCAGAATTGATAGGAATATCAACCGAATTGCGAGCGGACCCCAACAAACCAGTAACAACGCAACATCCATGCATTGCAGCTTCTCGAGGCAAACGATCACGCCCAGGATGGTGTCCAAAATCAATATAAACCTTAGCAGTTGAGAATTTTTTACTCAACTGCTCTCGAGTAAACCCTTTTAACGGAGTGAATTTCCAATGCGGAAATCGTTCCATGAGTTTTTTGGTAACAGCTTTGCCTTTGCTTGGGTTGTAGAGTATTTCATCAACGCGACCATTTTCTGCAGGATCTAGATTTCCAGTCAAAAAACGTGCATTAATGGGCTCAAAGAACTCAACAACGTTTAAGCCCTTTTCAGTCAAATACTTACTTGAATAGTGGCTCTGCGAAAAATGAATAATATTTTTTAATGCCGAAACCCCCATCAAGGGTCTACGCCCGCGCAGAACGCCCTTCCAATATCTAACTACATCTCGGAACCTACTCAGATGACGACGCTCTAAAAAATTATCTAAAGACAACCACCAAATCGCAGCTTTGGCATGTTTAACTTTAAGCGCTTGCATTGGATATACCTCGGGAAAAACAATCAAATTCCCTTCTACATCTTCATAATGCCCAATCGAAATGTTAAAATTTCCATAAGCTTCCGGAACATCAAATTTATTCTCAAAAGGTGTATAGACCATACGGGCGTCAACACCTATCTCACAAAGTAAATGGGCAAGATGATGAAGCGCTTCGGGCCCACCTGTAACAGCCCCACCCGGGCAAACGATCAAAACTTTTTTGTATTTAAACATATTTCAAAGAAGTGGGTTAACAACAAAAGCGGGCATTTTCCCGATTGTCTCTTTGTTGGCCATAAAAACATTTACCGTCTCTAATGCTTCTGCGATAGTGACATGCATATCTAAATACCGATAAGTCCCCAACCTCCCCATAAAAGTAACGTTCTTCTCCTGACTCGCAATATCAACGTACTCAGACAGGAGACTTTTTTCTCTCGCCATTCGAATTGGATAATATGGAATATCACCTTTATTGCAGAAACGACTGTACTCTTTGTAAATTACTGTTTTCTCATGTGATTCCCACGGTGCAAAATGTTTGTGCTCAGAGACACGAGTCCATGGCGTATCGCGATCACAATAATTGATCACAGCGTTTCCTTGATAGTCGCCATCATGACGCTCTAATTGAAAGTCTAAAGTTCGGTACCCTAGCTCACCTTTTGAATAATCAAACCATGCATCTATAGGACCGCTATAGAAAACATGATTGTATTCAGCTGCCATTGGTCTATTGAATGAGCGGCCCAAAAATAATTGAATTCCTGTTTGCTCAAGCATTTTTTGAACAATAAAGCTATAACCATTCTTTGGAATACCTTGGTACTTGCTTGCATAATAATTATCATCGTAATTAAATCTCACAGGCAGTCGTTTCAAGATACTAGCAGGCAACTCAGAGGGATCCAACCCCCATTGCTTTTGCGTGTAACCTTTAAAGAAAGCTTCATATAAATCACGTCCAACAAATCTTAGGGCTTGCTCTTCAAATGTTGACGGATTCTCAATTGAAGCATCACCGATTTTCTGCATGTAGGCAGCCGCCTCTTTCGGTGAGAAAGTTTTTCCAAAAAAACTATTGATCGTCAATAAGTTGATAGGTAGCGAATAAACTTTGTTTTTATAAATTGCCTTTACACGATTTGTAAATGGCATGAATTCATCAAACTTATTGATGTAATTCCAAACCAACTCATTACTCGTATGAAAAATATGTGGTCCATATACGTGTAACATGACTCCGGTCTCTTTGTCGCGACTAGTATGGCAATTACCAGCAACATGCGACCTTGCATCGAAAACATCCACGGCATAACCCTGCAATGCAAGCTCATGCGCAACAACGGCTCCCGAAAAGCCTGCACCTACAACCGCTATTTTTTTATTCATATAAATTAGTCCATTCACGCCCAATGACTGACTCTTGCATCACGCAACGCATGCACTGTTAACCCATAAACCGTGAGCTCATGCTCACGTGAGCTATTTAGTAAATTACGCCGCTGATAACGAGCCCACTTACGCGCAACCCAACTCTGCGCCATATACAAACGCATCAGATTACGGTTGCCCAAGCTGTCGTTTTGATCAAGCTTCATTTCTAGCTTTAGCGCTTTTTGTGTCGTCATACCGTAGTGATGCAGCCACGAATCAGCACAGGTGCCAGTCTTCAAGCCGGCCTCTAACACACGCTGAAAAAAGATGGCATCTTCATAGCCTAGCAACTTGGGCACAGGCATAAAGTACCCAATCTCGCTCCACACATCATCGCGAATGGCCATACACACCGCGTGCGGTGCACCTTCGCGCACATAACCAACCATTTTGGCTTGAGCATCTGTGGCCCACGCGTCAAAGTCGTAATTCAGCTCGCCTTCCACCATAGCGGGGCTGGCGATATGTAGTTGATTTACCTCGGCAGCGGCCAGTAAATTGCGCAGCCAACCTTTGGCGCAAATCACATCGTTGTTCATGACCACAGTCCATTTTGACTGGATCGCCAAAGCTCCTTGGTTCCATGCTGCGCCGCAACCTAGATTGCGCTCATTCAGCACCACAGCACCAAAACCTTGCTGCCCTAACCATTCACGGGTGCCGTCGGTCGAGCCGTTGTCCACCGCCACAATCCGCGAAAAATCAACCTCCTCACGGTCTAAGCTGGCAATGAACTGCTTGGTGTAATCAAGCTGGTTGTAGCAAGCAAAAGTGATGGTGTAGTTGCCAAAAGAATTCATATGACCAATTATCCTCTACGCATTAGCGGCAATTGAGAATTAGTTCGTTTTGCAAAACAACTATCTACGGGCCTGCAATGCCAGCAACTCACCAATTGCCGAGGATAGCCTTCTCTCAATCGATGTCTGGTATCGCATAAGTCGATCCGATTCTTCTGGACTCGGCGTAATCGCTTTGACCATCAGCGCTTGCGTTTCATGGAAGCGTTCGACCAATTTTTTTGCGGCATTAAAGTCCGACCACAGCTGTGTAAAACGAGTCAAGTCAGTACAAATTGAGTCATGAAAACTCTCAGGCCCAAACTGTTTCCTCACAGAAACTTTTGGAAGTGATCGCACCTCATCTGGCAAATGAACTTTTGCTAGCATTTCTTCAAAGGGCTCTTGCTTCGAACTTTTCGAAGATTGTTCATTGAAGAAATCTTCAATTTTCTTCACGGCCCAACTCAAGTACCGATCTGCAGAAAACTCATCACCATCTGATTCTTCCCACAAAGTTTCTAAAAACCGAACTGTTTGCTTGAGGGCCAAACGCAACGCGGGTTCATCGCCCAGCAAGTTTCTAACACCATCAATTTCTTGTTTGATTTCTTTGAGTCGTTTCTCACTCAATCCCAAAGGAAGCACACTTTTCTCGCCTCTAAGCATGCTTAGGGCAATGCGCTTAGAAACGAAACTAAATCCCTCTATCCGCTTTAACACAACTGCAGGATTGCCTTGCAAGTTCAACAGCGCAAGATCTTGCGCTGCTTGCTCCACGGAGTAAAGCTTGACCAATTTCGCCTTGCACAAGGCTATTCGTTGAATTTGCAAACTCTCTAAGGGCGACTGCGGTTTGTAGTAAGCCACAAGCTCGTCGATAAAAGACTTCGCCTCCTGGGCCTCAATGCCATCTGCAAACCCTAGCGTTGTTAATCCGTGCTTGAACGAGTTCTTTGACGAGGAAACCTTTCCTGCTGCTGTTTTAGGTCCTCCGGTACGTTTAGATCGCTGTGGAGTCATATCTGTCACCTCGCGAGCTATCAAATATTAGTATGCACAGCTTTTGGTGCTGCTTCATTTGCTTCTTCTGTTGCATTAAGAAGCAGTGCGGCAACACACATCCACAGACTCACCAGCACCATGCGCCCCGAGTTATGGCTTAAGAAAACTTGCGTTAAGCCAAAGTCCATGTACATCATGGGTATCACCATGCCTGCTAAAGCAAGTGACTTTACTTCGCTATTAGTTGCTTTTAAATATGGCCTGAAAAACAAAACCATAGGACCTAAATACAGCATCAACAACAACCCAAGCCCCACCAAACCACGCTTGAGCAACACATCCAAATATTCGTTATGCACGTGCCCAAAATTGGTGATGAATGGATGCAACTCCCCCTTGGCAACACCTTGATCTCGCAGCTCAATCCAGCCGTTCATACCTTGCCCTAACCAGGGCGCATCACCAACTTTGTTGATGGCAAACTTCCACATGGCCAGCCTAGAACCTACTGAGGAGTTTTGTTGATTTGTCTGAAAATAGGCTTTAGTTTGTTCAACCGCTGTTGAAACCCTAGAGATCAGTACATTGCGTAATTCCAACTGAGAAACTGGCACGGCAATGCAGGCGATCAACACCAACAATGCAAATGCACGCTTAGACCAATGCATTAGCTTAAGTGCATGCAGCAACACCCAGCTAAAAATCAGCACAATTGCCACCCAGCCTCCGCGAGTTTGACTCCACACGGAAGCCACCACCCCACTTGCAAAACCTAGCCACATCAAGAGGTTCAACCAAGACAACCGCAAAGTGGTCAATGCACGTACCATGCAAATAACACCAAACAACAATGCAATATTGCCAAACTGTATGGAGTGCGTAAATCCTTCAGCACGCATCCCTAACTTGATGGATTGATAGCCAGAAATGCCTGCGGCGCAAATAGCGCCCGAAGCTAAACCAGTCCAAAACCAAGATGCGCTTGGTTTGTAATGTCGCAATGCCCATAGCCCAAACACCATCAAACCAAATGGCAGCACCGGGTCGAGTGATCGCCAAGCGAAACTTTCATGCAAACCCAGCAGCAAATGCCCTGCAGCATAAACAAGTACAGGCACAGCATATTGCAAGGCGTTTTTGTCAATTAGCCTATTGCGTACGCAAAACCAGAGTGCCAAGCCAAAAAAACAAATACCGTAAAAACCTACCGAATAGCCCCGCGGTATAGACAGAGCGGCAGCACCCGTTAAAAATAAAAACAATGCCAGCACTTGGGCAGACCAACCGGTTTTTTCAAGCATGTAGGCCCTTTAGTAACGGGGCGTTAGCGTCTTTGTCGGCAAGCAATGGCAAAGCTCCATTTAATAAATGCAATGGCCAATCGACGCCTATGCCGGCATCACTCCAAAGCAAACTTCGTTCAAACTCAGGATAGTAGTAATCGGTCGTTTTATATAAGAACTCGGCACGCTCACTCGTCACCAAAAAGCCATGCGCCAAGCCGGCAGGTATCCATACTTGTTTTTTGTTTTCGGCCGAGAGCTCTAGCCCAAACCATTGACCAAACGTAGACGAGCCTTTACGAATATCCACCGCCACATCAAATACCGAGCCTTGTGTAACACGCACCAACTTACCCTGCGCATGCTGCACTTGGTAATGCAAACCACGCAGCACGCCCTTAGCCGACTTGCTGTGGTTGTCTTGCACAAAGGTCTCTTTCAAACCCGTGGCTTGCTCGAAGTCTTTTGCATTGAAGCTTTCAAAAAAAAAGCCTCGAGCATCGCCAAATACTTTGGGTTCTAAAACTAAAACGCCCTCTAAGGGCGTTTGCGTCACTTGGTAAGGCATGTGCTTACTTTAACAAACCCAGCAGGTATTGACCGTAACCATTCTTAGCCAGTGGCGCAGCCAGTTTTTGTAAGACGGCTGCATCAATCCATTTTTGGCTAAAGGCAATTTCCTCTGGGCAAGCCACCATCAGACCTTGGCGTTTTTGCAGCGTACCAATAAAGCTAGCGGCTTCCAGCAAGCTGTCATGCGTGCCCGTGTCTAGCCACGCATAGCCACGACCCATGATTTCCACATTCAACTGGCCCAGCTCTAAGTAGCGTTTGTTGACGTCGGTAATCTCTAGCTCACCTCGATGCGAGGGCTTCACGGCTGCGGCAATGTCGCACACCTGCTCATCGTAAAAATACAAGCCTGTCACAGCGTAGTTGCTTTTGGGCTTGGCAGGCTTTTCTTCAATGCTCAAGGCACGGAACTGGCCGTCAAACTCCACCACGCCATAGCGCTCGGGGTCATGCACATGGTAGGCAAACACACTGGCACCGCTGGTTCGCGCATCGGCACTGTGTAGCTGCTTGACCAAATCATGGCCATAAAAAATGTTGTCGCCCAACACCAAGGCACTGGGGTGATTGGCCACAAAGTCTTTGCCAATGATGAAGGCTTGCGCCAAACCATCGGGGCTGGGTTGCACCGCGTATTCAATGTGCATGCCCCACTGGCTGCCGTCGCCCAGCAGCTCGGTAAAGCGCGGCGTGTCTTGTGGGGTAGAGATGACCAACACCTCACGAATACCGCTCAGCATCAGCGTGGTGAGTGGGTAGTAAATCATGGGCTTGTCGTACACGGGCATGAGTTGTTTGCTCACCGCTTGTGTGACAGGGTACAAGCGCGTGCCAGAGCCGCCTGCGAGGATGATGCCTTTGCGTTGTTTGGTCATATCTGTTCTTCTTTAAAGTATTTCAGTCAGCATACGGTCTACGCCCTGCTGCCAAGGCGGCAATACAAGACCAAAGGCTTGCTGCAACTTTGCTGTGCACAAACGCGAATTGAGCGGTCGTGCAGCGGGTGTTGGAAAGGCACTGGTGGGCACAGGCGCAACATCTGCCACCTTCCAACCCAAATCGGAGCGAATGCGCTTGGCCTGCTCAATCACATAGCTGGCATAGCCATGCCATGTGGTTTCGCCCGAAGCCACGAGGTGGTACACACCACCCAAAGAAATGTTTTGCGCATTCAGCACACGTCGCATGGCATGCGCTGTGACGTCAGCAATCAGGTCTGCACCTGTGGGTGTACCGTGCTGGTCGTTAATCACCGTCATCCTGTCTCGCTCTTGGGCTAAGCGCAACATGGTTTTAGCAAAGTTGCCGCCACGCGCGGCGTGGACCCAACTTGTACGAAATATCAAATACTTGCAGCCGCTGGCCACAATGGCTTTTTCACCATCCAATTTGGTTTGGCCATACACGTTCACTGGCCCCGTGCCTTCGCCCTCTTGCCGTGCATGGCTGCCACTGCCGTCAAACACATAATCGGTCGAGTAATGCACCATCCACGCGCCTATTTGTGCGGCAGCTTTGGCCAAGGCCGCTGGAGCATCGGTATTGATGCAGCGGGTCAATTCAGGCTCAGACTCTGATTTATCGACAGCCGTGTAGGCCGCAGCGTTGACGATAAAGTCTGGCTTGTAGGCCAGCACGGTTTGCAGCAGCTGTTCGGGTTGGGTTAAATCACCGCAGTATTTGGTGCTGTGCCGGTCAAGCGCCTGCACCTCGCCCAAAGGGGCTAGGCTGCGCTGTAACTCCCAACCCACTTGGCCGTTTTTGCCCAGAAGCAAAATTTTCATGATGGTTCAGACCTTACGCGCCATATTGCCTCCCCACCCACTGGCGGTAAGCCCCACTGGTCACGCCCTCCACCCAAGCTTGGTTGGCCAAGTACCACTGCACAGTTTTTCGGATGCCCGTCTCAAACGTTTCTTGCGGCTTCCAGCCTAGATCGCGTTCGATTTTGCGCGCATCAATGGCGTAGCGGCGGTCGTGGCCGGGGCGGTCTTTGACGTAGGTAATTTGCTCGGCATAGCGTTTGCCATCTGCGCGGGGCTTGAGTTCGTCCAATACAGCGCACAGGGTGTTGACTACTTCAAGGTTCGGCTTTTCGTTCCAGCCGCCAATGTTGTAGGTCTCGCCTACTTTGCCGGCCTCTAGCACGCGGGCAATTGCGCGGCAGTGGTCTTCGACATACAACCAATCACGCACTTGCTGGCCATCGCCATAAATGGGCAAGGGCTTACCCGCCAAAGCGTTGAGCAACACCAAGGGAATCAGCTTTTCTGGAAAGTGATACGGCCCATAGTTGTTGCTGCAATTGGTGGTCAGCACAGGCAAGCCATAGGTGTGATGCCATGCGCGCACCAAATGGTCGCTGGCAGCCTTACTCGCTGAGTAGGGGCTGTTGGGCTCGTAATTTTTGGTTTCAGCAAACGGCGGATCGGTGGGCGACAGCATACCGTACACCTCATCGGTCGATACATGCAAAAAACGGAACGCTTCTTTCTCGGCCACGGGCAGTTCTTGCCAATAAGCGCGCACGCTTTCTAGCAGGTTGAAAGTGCCCACCACGTTGGTTTCAATAAATTCACCGGGGCCATGGATGGATCGGTCTACATGGCTTTCTGCGGCGAAGTTCAGCACAGCACTGGGCTTGTACTCGGCCAATAGCCTGGAAACCAATGCACGGTCACCAATATCGCCCTGCACAAAGATATGTCGTGGGTCACCCTTGACTGCGTCCAAATTGGCCAAATTACCTGCGTAGGTGAGTTTGTCTAAGTTCACCAAGGTTTCATCTGACGACGACAACCACGTGTGAACAAAATTGCTGCCAATGAAGCCTGCGCAACCTGTCACCAAAATTGTCATGATTCAACTCCAAACTGTTTTGATTTTTGCGCCTGCCACACCCAATCCACGACCTCTCCCTCTGGCTGATAGCCAGGCACAAGCTCTTTCAGCAAGGTGCGAATTAGTGGCACATCGTTGGCGTCAAACACATGCGTAAAACCAACGAGCTTGGCATGTAGTTCGCCCCAAGGTAAAAAGTCTTCATGTGCTTTCATGATACGACCGTGAGAAGTAGGCAAAGGGTTATCGCCAATCAACAGCTCTTCATAAAGCTTTTCACCAGGTCGCAAGCCGGTCACGGCCAGCTCGATGTCGCCGCTAGGGTCTGCTTCGTCCCGCACCGTCAGGCCCGACAGCTCCACCATGCGCCGCGCTAGGTCGATAATTTTCACTGGCTCGCCCATGTCCAACACAAACACATCACCGCCCTGCCCCATGGCACCCGCTTGAATCACCAACTGTGCGGCCTCGGGGATGGTCATGAAATAGCGGGTGATGTTAACGTGCGTCAGCGTGATGGGGCCACCGTTTTTGATCTGCTCGCGGAACAGCGGCACCACCGAGCCGCTGGAACCTAGCACGTTGCCGAAGCGGACCATGGAGAACGTGGTGGCGCCACGCTGCTCCGCCAAGGCCTGCAGCACCATCTCTGCCAGGCGCTTGGTAGCGCCCATGATGTTGGTGGGGCGCACCGCCTTGTCGGTGCTAATCAGCACAAAGTTGCGCACGCCATTGCGCGCCGCCGCTTCGGCGCAAACCCACGTACCCCACACGTTGTTGCGCACACCTTCGGCGGGGTTGTGTTCCACCATCGGCACGTGTTTGTAGGCCGCAGCGTGGTAGACGGTATGCGGCTTCCAAGTATCCATGATCTCGTGCATACGCACCGCGTCGCACACCGAGGCCAGCAGAGGAACAAGCTCTACCCCATCGGCAACTGTCAACAACTCTTGGTGAATTTGGTAGAGCGCGAATTCGCTCATGTCCACCAACAGCAATTGCTTTGGCTGCGTGCGCACAATTTGCCGGCACAGCTCGCTGCCGATGCTGCCGCCCGCGCCCGTCACCACAACCCGCTTGCCCAAGGTGTTGAGGTTGAGCAGCAAACGATTGGGCTGCACAGGCTCGCGGCCCAAGAGGTCGTCAATGTCCAGCTCGCGCAGATCAGACACGTTCACTTTGCCTTGCGCCAAATCATTCAAACTAGGCAAGGTGCGCACCGCCACCTTAAAAGGTGCCAGGCTGTTCAAAATTTCATTACGTCGGGCGCGGTTGATGCTGGGCAACGCCAGCAACACATAAGCCACCCCTACGGATCTAACCAACATGGGCAAGTCGTGTACCGCATAAATGCGCAAGCCGTTGAGCACATGCCCGTGTAAACGATCGTCATCATCCAAGAATCCAGTCACCTGCATGTCGTGGCTGTTGGCCATGGCTTGAGCCAACTGACGCCCGCTGTTGCCAGCCCCATAAATCAGCACCTTAGGGCTGGCTGCCCTTTGCAAAATACTTTGGTAACGGTCACCCAACCATACCCTAGCCAAAGCCCTTGAAGCTCCCACCAGGAAAAGCAACAACATCGGCTGTATGAAGCCCACCGTGCGTGGTACACCCGTCACGCCCAAGATCGTGAACACACTGACATACAACAAACCGTACGCACCAATGGCTCGGCCCACCGTCAATAGCGCTGGCCATCCGCTGTAGCGAAAAATGGCCCGATAAAAACCCGACACCACAAAAATGGGTAAAGCCAGTGCCATCGAAACCAGTGCCGCCCAAACCAAGCCAATTGCCCATTGACTGTCACCGGTCAAACTGACAAACTCATCCAACCGCAAATAAAAAGCCAGCCACACGGCGAAGACACACAGCGTCATGTCCACCGACAAAGCTATCAAGCGTTTGGCCGAGCGCGGCAACGCCAGCATCGGGGTCGCCAATCGGTACAAATGAGTTTTCAATCCGTTACCCCGTCTTTTTTGATCACCTTGAACGCTGTCAAGGCGATGATCTTCACATCGAGCCAAAGGCTTTGCTGTTGCAGGTATTGTTCATCCAACGCCACTTTTTGAGGAGTGGGCAATTCATCTAGGCTGAACTTGCACAAAAACGAACCGATGGGCGTGAGCCACTGCTCAGGGTTTTGCCGCAGGTGCGTGGCCACTGTGGGCATGCCGATGCTCATGCTACGGAACTTGGACATTTTGAAAATGCAGCTTCCCGGCCACCGATTAAACGCTTGTAACGGCAAGTGATATGTTGGTGAAATAATCAATCTACGTCATGCTTGCAAACTTTGCACATCTTCGTAAACTTCTAACGTCCTGCTAATCACTGAGGCCTCAGTAAATTCATTGCGGACGAGAGTCCGCCCATGTTGGCCCATTTGCCTTGCCTTTTGGGGATCATTAAGCAGCACCAAAATAGCACCCGCAAGTTCTTCAGTGTCCCCAGGCTTGACGAGAATCCCATTTTCGCCGTCACGCACGATTTCCTTACAGCCAGCTACCTTCGTAGCGACAATCGGCTTTGCGCACGACGCAGCCTCAATCAGCACCTTGGGCACTCCCTCTCCATACGTGGTAGGAAGCACCACTATGTTGGCGGAGGCGAGTACACTCGCCATATCCGCTCTGTTACCCCACCAATCAATGCCCGCTTCCTGCCACGCACGGAGCTGCACTTCCGAAATGCACAGCGGATTGTCTTCATCGAGTCCGCCTACAAGGACGAACCTTGCCTGCACTTTACTTCTAATTAGGAGCATTGCTGCCTCGACAAAATCACCAACGCCCTTGTTCCACAACATCCGGGAAGCCAACATGACTATAGGTAGGGCTGTCTCGATATCTTCGGGACGGTAAGTATCCATATTGACTCCAGCCCCCCGGATCAGGACGACTTTTTCCGGGTCAACTCGCAGGCGCTGAACGCAGTACTCGATATCGTCCGGGTTTTGCAGAATCAGTTTGCCTTTCGACCCATTGATCAGCCAGCGAAGCGCCAGACCCAGCAACGGGCGGATTATCCGCGCCCGCAGATCATTAGAGGTGAAGACAAAGCCCAGCCCCCCCAAGGCATTGACCACCCGGATCCGGGGGCAGGCCAGAGCACACAGGCTTCCGTAGACGACAGGCTTCATTCCGACCTGGTGCACGATCTTGTACTGCCCCTTGCGATAGAGGCGGTACAGGCGCCAGATTGACAGAAGCTCTCCCAGCGGGCCCATCCTAGTTCGGCGAAGGGGAGAGTCCACATCCCGCAGCCCTGCCGACACGACCTGATCTCTGTGTCGGTTGAAACGGGTCACCACGTCCACGTCGTAACCCCGTTTTTTAGCCGAGATCCCGAGCGTCAACCTGTGGGAACAGAAATACCAGTCCTCGGTCACCAGATAGGCAATACGCCTGCTATTTTCCTTTTGGCTGATCATGTCCTGCCTGCATTCTCAATACGTCCCACCGATTCAAGCCATGACTGGAACATCAGAACAGCCCACAGACGATATTGAAAGTTTCTCTGGCCCGAAAGGTGATCTTTCCAGCAGGTACGAACCTGCTGGGGAGAAAGATATCCCTCCTCCCGCAACCGGCGCTCGTCAAGCAGTGACTCGGCCCAATCCCTCAGCGGTCCCCGCAGCCAGTCACCGATGGGCACGCCAAAGCCCATTTTTGGTCGGTCCACCAATTGCTTGGGAACGTGCTTGTAGAGGATCTGCCTAAGGATCCATTTTGATTTGCCCTGCTTGATTTTCAGATTGAGGGGCAGCCGCTGGGCGAATTCGACGACCCGATGATCAAGAAACGGTGCCCTGGTTTCCAGGCTAACCGCCATGGCGGCCCGGTCCACCTTGACCAGGATGTCATCCGGGAGATAAGCGAGCGTATCTGCCCTCATCATTCTCTCGCAAAGCGCCCAATTGCCCAGGGGGAGATCCGGATAGCCATGGCCATCCACACCGAGGACGGGGTTCTCTTCACTTCCCCAGAGGGCCGTAATACGACCGTAGAGATCACTTTCGTTACACGCTGGAATGATGTTCGCAAACTTGAGGGCCTTGTCGCCTACCTGGGACTGCCGCTTTAACGCCCCCCAGAAAGTACCACCCATACTTTGCAAGCCTTCCCACTGCCCAGGCGAAATGGATTGCATCATGCGACTCATCCCTCTGCGCATGGGCATCGGGATCCGCTGCAGATGGTTCCAGACACGATTGGTCACCAGATAGCGGTTATAACCACCAAACAGTTCGTCCGCACCATCTCCCGACAATGCCACTTTCACAGTCCGGGCAGCCAGCCTGCTCACGAGAATGGTGGGAACCTGCGAGGCATCAGCATATGGCTCATCGTAGATCCTGGGTATGTCTGCGATAACTGAAAGCGCGTCCTTTGGACTGATCTCCAGGGACACGTGATCTGTTCCTATGTGTCGTGCCACTTCAGCGGCATAGGCAGATTCATCGAACTGAGGATCATTGAATCCGATGGTGAAGGTTTGTACCCGGCGATTGCTGTTCTTCTGCATAAGAGCAACAACCGTCGATGAGTCCACCCCCCCAGAAAGAAATGCCCCCACTGGAACATCCGACATCATTTGATGCCGCACGGCCTCATCCAACAGAGTTTCCAGCTGTGCGACGGCCATCTCATCCTCCACCTGCAACTGGCTATCTCTATCAGTGACAGGCGTCCAGTAGGGCAGTGGCGTCAAGTCCATAGACGGATCCAAGCAGACCTCCAGGAAATGGCCCGGAGGAAGCCGAAATACAGACTCATAAATGGTGGAGGCTCCGGACACATATCCATTTCTCATAAATCCGGAAAGGGACCGCCGGCTGATGCCTGTACTCCACCCAGGAATGCGTCGAAACGCATGCAACTCGGAGGCACAGACGAAGCCACCATTCACCCTACCGTAGTAGAACGGCTTTTCTCCAAGCCGGTCTCTAGCCAGAAGGAGCCTGCGCAACTCACGATCCCAAACAATGATGGCGAACATGCCAACCATCGCCTCCAGCGTCCGAAGGCAGCCCCATTGATCCACCGCCTCAAGTATCACCTCAGTATCCGAGTGCCCCCGCCAAGGCACGGGACCACGCAGCTCAAGCTGCCTGCGCAGTTCCGCATGGTTGTAGATTTCCCCGTTGAAACTGATCACATAGCGTCCGGATCGGGCAAGCATGGGTTGCGCGCCAGCTTCCGACAGATCAAGGATCGACAGTCTGCGGTGGGCAAGCGCGACATTTTCATCTTCCCAGATGCCTGCCCCGTCCGGCCCACGATGCACCATTGCGTCCGACATCAACTTGACGGTCTGTCCCAGATCCGTCCTGCTGCCCTGCCCGAGAATTCCTGCTACACCACACATAGATTATGTCTTATCAAATTTGAAAGTCGAACCGGGCGTTACCTACCAGAGCAAGTCCCGATCTGGAGGTCGAATCATTCCCGATGATCCGGGTTTTAACCCGGGTTTGCCGACCTTGAAGGCAACACGCTGCTTCAGGACGCCCGTGTTTTATCTGGCCTTGTATGCGGACCTAGCCGTGGCAAGGGGCTGTCCTGAATTGCCGAACCTGCTCAACTTCGGCATGTCCCATGTTAATTATGATACCTAAATATCAATGCGACACCCCGTCTCTTGCCAGCACCTTTACCGCCGTCATCCAGAGAATTTTCACGTCAAAGAGGAATGTTTGCCGCTCCAGATACTCCGCATCCAGTCGAACCTTTTCCGAGATGGGCAGTTCATCCCGACCATTGACCTGTGCCCAGCCAGTCAAGCCTGGGATCAGCTTATGAACCCCCATTTTGGCCCTCTGGGCAATCAGGTCATCTTGGTTGAACAATGCAGGCCGCGGCCCGACGAAACTCATATCGCCCGTTAGGATGTTCCATATTTGTGGCAGCTCATCGAGGCTGCTCTTCCTCAAAAAGGAACCAATGGGCGTCAGCCACAGGCCCGGTCTTTGCAGAAGGTGAGTGGCCACTGCTGGCGTGTCTGTCCTCATGCTCCGGAATTTGGGCATTTTAAAGATCCGGTTGTCCCTTCCGACCCGATCGCTCCAATAGAGGATTGGTCCAGACGAGGTCAGCTTGACGGCAATGGCCACCGCTGTGATCGGTAGTACCATAATCACGGTAAAAACCATTGCAAGTGCCAGATCGAAAAGACGTTTCATAGACTGTATTCCTTTACTGCCCGCCGCAGTCCTTCATCCACGCTGATCGGTGGCCGCCATCCAAGCATGTCTCTTGTCTTGCCGATATCCACTTGCAGCGAACCGCAGAGCCTATGAAAAAAATTCTGCCGGTTCAGCAGGCTCGCTCCCAATTGGAGGCACCTGACCGGAACAGGAATGAGTCTTGCTGGTTTTCCCAGCGCCTCACCAATGCGTCTGAGCAGTTCCGCAGTGGACATGTCCTCTCCATCGCTGACCAAAAAGACCTGATTGCCTGCGTCCGGATGGTTGACACAGACCGTGATGAGATCCACCAGATTATCCAACGCCACCAAGCTGCGTCTGTTCTGCCCGACTGAGGCCAAAGGAATCGGAACGCCGAGCCCGAGGAAACGGATCATGGTTCGAAAATTTGCCTTCACTCCGGGTCCATACACCAGTGGAGGGCGAATGATGACAACCTCCATTCCAGTCAAGTCCGCAATCCTTTTGAGAGCCCGCTCGGCTTCGGATTTGGATACTCCATATGGATCCTGGGGCGCAGGCGTATCGTCGGCAGTGAATGACCTTCCTGCATCCGTAGCCTCGCCATTTACTTTGATTGAGCTAATGAAGACAAATCTTCGGACACCAGCCCTGGCAGCCTGGTTGGCCAGATTTTCGGTCGCTTCGACATTGTCGCGACTAAATTCCCGGAGCGGATCCAGACTTTTTTCCTCCATCACATGCACACGGGCAGCAAGATGCACGACCACCTCGCAGCCCTGCAGTACATGCTGCCAATCCGTTTCCGGGCCGATATTACCCATTGCCAGGGTATCGGGTGCCGATGACTCTCGTACGACGGCTACAAGATCATGAAGATCATTGATCAGGCGCTGCCTTAATGCACGTCCTACAAAGCCTGTTGCGCCAGTCAAGAGAATTTTCATCGGGTTGCGTGAATTTGAATAATGAGGCTGCGCTATACGGGATGATAATCCCGATGGCCGGGTCGGCCGGTGCCGTTTTTAGCAGGTCGACTCAAGTGGCATTTCCCTTAGCAACAATCTGATAGATTTGCTCGTACTCCATCACGGAGGATGCGATCGAAAAGCGCTTCTCGATATGCAGCCTGGCCTTCTGCGCCAGAGCCTTGCGATCATCCTCTGGCTCAGCCAGTAGTTTGATGACGGCTTGCGCCAATGCCGTCGGCGATCGTGGCGGAACAATCCGGCCAAAATCCCCGATCAGTGCTTCCGTATCTCCTACCGCTGTCGCAACACAAAGCACCGACGAGGCCATGGCCTCCCCGATCACATTGGGAAACCCCTCACTCCGTGAACTGGATACCAGCACATCCATGGCGGCCAGAACCCGGGGGATGTCATTGCATTCGCCCAGCAATATCGCCTTGCTCACGATATTTTTTGCCTGGCAATATCCCACCAGCTCGTCATTTTCCGGAGTGAGACGCTCTCCTACCATGACGATCCTCACATCCGGGATGCTTTGTGCCACGATTTCCATAGCGTCAAAGAAATTCGGAAAATCCTTCATCGGATCGTATCTTGCAACAAATCCGATTACAGGGGATTTTTCATCAATACCCAGTTCCACGCGCTTTTGCTTTCTAGCCTGGAGATCTAAGCCAAACCTCGAGAGGTCGAATCCGTTATAAATAGTACACCACTCTGCTGGACGATACCCGATACGCTTATGATATTTTAAGCCGGCGGTTGAGTTAACAATCACGACATCCGGCACAGATGAAAACAATCTCAGTATCCTAATCAGTAATAGTGTTGTAAATGGCACATCCTTGGATCTCACCTCTGAACAACGGATGTTCCATATCAGCTTTGCCTTCTTATTTAATAGCTTGACCACTAAACCCAAAAAGTCCGCGTGATAAAGCCAAGTTTGGAGAACATCGCAAGGGTGCGCCCTAAGGACCTGAAACAGCCGCGCTAGCCCTTTTCCAGTCGTGGCTAAGGAACGTATTCCCAAAATATGGACCCTTACCCCTAAGGCATGAAATGCGGGCGCGAGTGTGCCTTTATCGGAAATCGAAATCACCGTGCATTCAAATCGGCTTTTATCGATATTTTCCACCAACCGGAGCAGCATATTTTCCGCCCCTCCTGAACGAAGCCCGGTTATCAGATGAATGACATGGATTTTCTTATCTGCCATTTTTTAGAATAGGTTATCGCATCGTCTTACGAATCATATCTTCGAATAAACTTCTTTCTTACACGTTTCTTTTAGGTTCAACGCAACTACTATGCCGACAATTACATATAAAAAATTCACCGTCATGATTTGAAGCTGGAACGAGGCGCTCACAATCAAAACCACGGAATACAGAGCCCCTATCAGAAAACTCAGTATTTTAGAGCCAGATCTCCGCACTGCAGTCACAAAGGTATGTGCAGCCCCATATATTAAGACAATAAATCCCAATAGAGCCCCCCATCCCCCACTAATCGCCAAATGTAAAAAGGCGCTATGCGGATTACCTGCCGAACTGAAGCCGGTCTGCGCTGCCTCAACAATAGAAGCAGGGGCGCCCTTCAAATATTCATAATATCGACCAACACCAATTCCCAACGGATGCTCTATTAGAATATTTTTTGCACTAACAGCATAATTTCCCCGTATAGCCAAGGAAGATGGCGATGATTTTAATTTCAAATCAACATAACATTCTATTTTATTTAATTGCAGAAAGATGAACGCCAAAAATACAGCAATTGCAAAAAAACCTACTCGCCGCACTGCCTTCATAGGAAACTGGGTTCCTTTATATGCAATGATTACGGTAAGAATACCTGTCAAAAATAACATTACCCAAGTCGCTTTTGAAAATGAAAGCAGCGCTGCCAAACCAAGCAAAAAAAATGTACCCACGTACCCGACGTACGGCCTTCCGCCCTCTCTCAACCATAATATATTAAAGAGCAAACCTATACACGCGATATTCCCAATGACATTTGGATTAGCCCAAATATACAGACCGCATCGCTCGTTTGGAACGGACCACACAAAGTCATTGAGAGCATTAAAAACCAGAGCAGTTATCAAGCCTGTTAAATAATACTTCACCGCCACCTCAACAGACAATCGATTCACAACGACAAAAGCAACCGCGGGAACCATTATTGCGAAATATATTAGTCGAAATATCCATAATGCATACTCCGGTCTAAAGATTATATAATATTGATAATTTAATGCAACACCCAAAATTAAAGCCAAAACAATTAGACCCATTGCCATCAATATAAATTTAGTCCGAATAAATATTTGACTTGCTTCGTTCTTCTTGACAAAAAAAGTTATTTCTACCATCATTAGGATTAGAAAAAGAATATCACCAATGGATACCCCCCCCGGGTAGTACCATCTAAATGGCAAAATCTGTCCAGCTCCAAGCAATAAAAACGCAAGCATCCATGCTTTACTCAAATAAAATCTTGCGCAATACTGTTGTTTTATGGAAAAGATAACGATAAATTTATGCAAATTTAGCACCGATTGTAGGCGACTGAGTAGTGTGTGTTTTTCTAGAAATTTTCCGAGTTACTAGAGTATTCCAAAAAAATCTGATGATTTTTATCCACTCTATCAAACAGAAACTCATTGCATCCATGCCTTGTGCCGCAGAGACGGGCTTTCTTAAGAGCAAACCCATGTTTTTTCATATATTCAGTGATGGCTTTCGGGGTCGCCACCTCAAAGGGATAACCCCCAAGCCAGTCCAGCATGTCGTACCAGAGCGACATTCCGCGCTCGAGCTTTCGCCCGGTCAGTCTCCTCAAGATATATCGGGCAGCAAGCAGATAGGGGGAATGCAAAAGCACCATCGACACCCTGCCCAATAATCCTGTGTTGTATATTTTTTTGACCACGGCCCAGTAACGGCTGATCCAGCCCTGATCGTTATAAAGTGCGATCAGCAGTTGTCCCTTGTCATTCACGCAGCCGATGGCATTGGCCATTGCATTCCACATCTGGCCTGTGTGATGGAGCACGCCCCAGGAATACACCAGATCAAACTTTCCAAACTGGCTCAAAAAAGGCTGGTCCAGCACCGACCCCTGGAGAATCCTCCAGTCCGCATCCTCAGGGCAATAGGATTCCCGCAATTTTCTGGTGCATGTGACTGAATTTTCGTCATAGTCGAATGATGTCACCACGGCGCCCATGTTCCGTGCTGCCAGGCTGAACACTCCGCTACCCGAACCAATATCTAGAACAGACAAGCCCTTGAGTGGCATATTGCCAAGCATGTCGGTGATCGATGCCTCGGCCTCCTTGATTCGTGTTTCGCTCAGCAGCCCCAGATAGTTGGACCAATTTTTACCAAATCCAAAGCGAATTTCAGCACTCATCACTGCCCCCTCCCATCTCAGATTCTTCACGCCAGGATTGGCCATGAATAAATTTTGCATAAATTGGAACTGTAGCCAGCGATACAGCCTCCCAACTATGATGGTCATTCATGTCAATATCGGCTCGTATCACGTTATCGTCTATAGCCTTGAGGATTGCATAAAGCGCATCCTCATCAAACCTAAATCCCCCCTTTAATATCTCCATCACCGCTGCTCTGAATTCGGAAAAGTTACGGGGCTTGACAAAGCAATCTGCCGCACCATAAATAGCCTGACCGAACACGAATACCGGCTTTTTGATCAAAGCGGCCTCGATACCGACAGTTCCGTTTATTGTCGCAACTGCAATGCAATCCGGATCCTTTAGCAAGCTGTGAAGGGAGGCATCGCCTGAAAAATATTTGATATTAGGCAGTGCGTTAAGGCGGCTATAGAATTCAAAGTTTAAACCATCGCCCACTATCTGATGTGGATGCTCTTTTACATACAATGAAACTCCAAACGGGAGATTCATCGATATATTTTTGATCAATGAGTACTGATCAGCCAACTCAGGGCATGAACCTAACAGACTTGCTTCTGGGCTGACATGCAAGGGAAATAGTAAAAATTTACCGGTATCCGATCTGACTTTATTTCTTTTTATGAACCAAGAGATCAGCAAGCGGGAACTTGTACGCCCAAGCCTTCTGACGATCCAGTTCAGAATCGAAGGTGGCTCATAGGATTTAAACCGATTAGCAATTTGCGTTAGTCTCTTTTTGAATGAATAGTTTCCGCCTGCACCAGAATAGGCGAGGTTCAGCTTTTTTGTTGAGAACAACTTATCAATTTCTGCGCGATCCACAAGCCCTGGATTGGCATAAAATTTTAAATAGTCCTGATCTACATGTGATGAAGTCTGATCCTGGCGATCTACCAGAAGGACTCCATCGCTCCACCAGTAATAGACAAAAATCATACGAAAGGGTTTGCAATAATGCTGTGAAATTGCGCCAGCACTTGCGGTCATGAAGTTATCTGCTAGCCCTTCCAATATCAGGTCGGCGCGCTCCCGAACAACATAATCCAACGCATTGTAGTAAGGCTGGGCCTTGCGCGCGATCTCCTCCATTGTGAGTCGCGAGTAGCACTGACTACGCCTAAAGCTTGAGTAATCAACAAATGCGCGCTCAGGAACAAGAGTTCTGTATATTGAAAAGGAATATTTCCCTTGCAACTCGACCAAGTTCAACCGTTGTGGCACATCGTTGACGTTGATTATTTCGAGATTACCATGAACTCTGGAAGCTTCCTTGTCTGAAAGAAACAGCAGGCGAACGCCAGAGTCGCCAATAAATCTTGCCAATTCGTAGATCCAGTTTAGAAAATCCGGATTAGACCTATCAAGAAACAGAACATTAATCATTCATTCTCACCTGCATACTATCGACGCCGACTCTGACCATACAGTCGCAACATTGAAGTTCATCAGACCTATTCCTCTACATCCACACCACCGTGACCCGCCTTCAGCAGCTCGCTGAACAGTCCTCCGGAATTCTCAAGCTCCGAGTAGGTACCTTGCTCAACGACATTTCCTTGGCTAAGCACATAGATTTGATCGCAATATCGGGTCGTACTAAGCCGATGGGCCACAAGGATTACCGAGGAATTTTCGACAATGCCACGCAAGCTGCCCATGATTTCCTTTTCCGTCTTGTTGTCGAGTGCGCTGGTCGCTTCGTCAAGCACCAGCAGAGACGGAGACCTGTACAAGGCCCTTGCCAACCCGATTCTTTGCCGCTGCCCCCCACTTAGTCGCACACCGCGATCACCAGCCCGGGTGTCATACTGCAAAGGGAGTTCATTCTCGATGAATTCCGCGATTCCGGCATGAATAGCGGCATCACGGACCCTTTTGGTATCAATATCGCCACGCTCCCCGAAGGCAATATTCCGTGAGATTGAATCGTCCAACATATAAATTTGCTGAGGGACGAACCCGATATTCTGCTGCCATGCACGCACCAGATCATCAGACACTTCTTGTTCGTCAACGAATACCGTTCCCTCTTCAGGGCGAAGTAATCCGAGCAGGATGTCGAGCAAGGTCGACTTGCCCGATCCGCTTCCGCCGACAATCGCAATCATGTTTCCCCGCGGAATTTCGATCGAGACGCCATTGAGGACCTTCTCGTTAGAATTGGGGTAACTGAACCGAATCGAATTCAATGCCACTTTCTGGCTGTAAGGGAGCTTTTGCTGGTCCAAGACTTTATTGATTCCCGACTCAAGGCAGCACAAGTCATGAACGACCAGATCCAGCGACGGCTTGTAGAAATTGACATAGTTGTAGTTGGAGAAGATCTGCTGCATGGCAGGCAACATCCTGTACCCGGCAAAGGCGAATACGCTCACGACAGGCAACACGCCACCGGCGCTGACCCCATTGAAAATCATAACGAGGACAATCAGCAGCACGCCACCGAAGGCTATTGTTTCAAGGATATACCTAGGCATAGCCCCATAGATTTGGTTTTCTGTCTCTGCCTTGGCCAGCTGATTTGCTGCATCACTGAATTGGTTGATCCAGCGCGACTCCAGCCCCAACATCTTCACCTCCTTGATGCTGGACAAAGCATCCGATGCTTCTTTCATAAGGGCGGCACGCATCCGTGCAGCAACGTCGGCACCGGCACCGATCTGCCTCTTGAGCAATCGGTGTATCAGTAGATACGCACCACTAAAAACAACACTGCAAATCATGGCGATCTTCCAGTGGACCATAACCAGCAAAGCTACTAGGCAGATAGCTACCACAGTCCGAGCGATGACCAACAGATAGGGAAGCATGACCCCGCTGACAACGCGTCCGACCTCATCGTAAACGTTTCGCGTCAAATCCGTCGTATTTCGATGAAGATAGAACACATATGGTTGGTACAGGTACTTGTTCAGCAGTCGGGAAGACATCGATGCCCCCTGACGGAACGTGAACCGGAACATCGCGCTGGCAGTCATGGCCGCCATTGCATTGCTCAAGACGAGCAGCAGGGTTGCTGCCCCACCAAGAATGAGCAGAAAATACTTGTATTCAGGCTTGCCAAGCAGGTCGTACAAACCCATCATCAAAGCGCTGGAGTGAATGCTTTCGGGAGATGTCATCACCAGCAAGAATGGCATGATGGAAGAAATCCCTATGGAATCAATCATCCCATTAACCACAAAAAGAGCCAGCAGTTTATAAAGACTTTTGCGCTCCTTGTGGTCGCATAAGGCAAGAATTTTTTCAAAAACCCCGAGATTGCTTCTCATATCTTCTCTTCCCGAATCCCGCTTCGCCCATGTGATGTGCCGTTACACAAACTTCTCAGAGTTGACTCCGTCCTCTCGACAAGCACCTCAATAGAAAACCGCCCCACTATCTTGCTTCTCAATTGAAGGCGCTCCACTCCCCCTGCACGAATGATCGTTATCATGGCTGCCATGGCCTGTGCGAGCCGGAGTGGATCGCGAGGCGGAACGGTCACATTCGGATCCGCTATCAGCAAGGCAGCGTCCCCTACGTCGGTTGAAACGCACGGGACACCGCAGGCAAGAGCTTCACCCAACACATTAGGAAAACCTTCCCCCTTGGACGACAGGCACAGCATGTCCAATGCATTCATCACCGACGGCATATCGGCCTGATCTCCTGCCCAGTGGATCCTTCCGTCTAGTCCCAACCTGTGCTGCACTCCGAGCAATTCAGTCATCCTGCCCTCGCCCCCGCCGCCAACGCATACAAATCGCACACGATCCTGACTACCCACAAGTAGTGCGACAGCCGCCAAAAACGTCTCGTGATCCTTCATCGGATCAAGTCGCCCGACAAGGCCGATCAGGATCTCTTCCGGAACAATTCCCCATTCACTCCTGAGCTTCGCCCCCGCCTGTCGATCTATGACAAAGCGTTGCGTGTCAATTCCATTCGGGATGACCGTGACCTTGCCGTCCGGGAATCCCTGTGAAATCAAATGACTCTTGCCGGCTTCGCTGTTGGCAATAATTTTCCTGCACCAAGGGTGCAGAATCCGCTGAAGATAATCTGCCCACTTGACCAGTGGAGAGTAGTGGGTGAAATCCACAAAGGAGGATCGCACCCCCCATACCAGAGCGCCCACATTCGCAACTGCCACGGATGCAGCCCCTAGGACATTGGCAACCGGTAGATAGCTATGGATTATGTCCGGACGCTCGGCGCGGAGAATTTTCACTAACCTGGTCAGACAGCCCAGCATCCGCAACTTTGTGCCGCGTTGCAGATGAACAACCGGCAGGCCAATCTGGGTGCATTCACGCTCCAGAACACCGCCGGACTTCATGACGACAATGCTGACCCGATTCCCTCTCAGGAAGAGTCTCTTGGCAAGGTTCACCAATTGACGCTCGGCACCTCCACGCTCAAGAGAAAAAGCTAAAAATATTATTGAGAAAATAGATTACTCACTTGGAAAATCATCTCAGGTAGTCTGGCCCACACCAAATTTCCTTCGACCTGCAGTGGTGACAGCCCGGTCTGCGTCAACAACACCGTAATCTCAGGTCGCCTCAAGTTTCGATTCATCTGAAGGATGTCAAGACGCATTCAACTTGCTCGCAATCACCCCGACATCCCTGTTAACGCGTCGTTGATGCGTGAGAGGATCCTGAATTTCGGTCTCTCCAAATCCACACTTCCCGAGCTGATGCACCACAAAGTCAGCAGACCAGCCAAAAATAGAGGTCTGCGCGTCAAATCCAGCGTCATACGCATCCGGGGTGTCGAATGCGTAAAGCGCCCGAATAACCTCTATACTCAGATTCATAATTTGGCCCTAGCTTGACTTCAGACAGAAGCGCAGCAACCTTGCGTGCACAAGGGAATTCAACTATAAACTTCACTCCTGCCTTCAAGGCATCATGCGCCGCACAAAAGAAATTGACGGTCTGCGCAAGATTAAGGTACCCAATGACATGATTGCATTCAATGATGTCTGAAGATTGCTCCCTTAGCCACCCCAGATCACTGGTTGATTTGATATTAAACTTTTGCACGCTCGGCTCGAGAGGGATGAGGTCACAATTGACCCAAAACGGACGCACATCCGTTCCGCAACCGATATTGATACACCGGCCCGAAGCCCCGTCAACAACATTGCTCAATTTACCACTCACGTGATTGGAAAAATTTCGTAATTTCCCCAGCATGATTTTCCAAGGTAAATGTGGTTGCAACATATTCGTTGCCCTTCCGCGCCACACGCGACGGAATATCACTTCCTCGATCCAATTCGTCTAGGACGCGCTGAACAACATCCTGATTGCTGAACAAATATCCAGTCACACCATCAGAGATCAGACGACGATGCATTTCAATATCTGAGGCAATTGTGATACATCCACAAGCCATCCCGAATTTTGCCTTCAGGTTGCCGCGCATCGTGTAATCCACAATATCCGGCATTGGCACGAAGGAAATCATGGACTTGGACACCTCTGCCACCAGGTCAGCATGCTGATACCTTGGGATACTATCGACAGTGACACCTTGCTCGGCCAGCTTCTGGATCACTACCTTATCGGCACCCATGAGCAGGATTGAATAGCCTGATGCATGAAAGAGCTTCAAGCAGTCAACGTAGTCCAGCAAGACATACGACGGGCCCGGAGAACCATACCAGACGACCTGTCGACTCCTCTTTTCAAAGGCATCGAACAGGCGTGAAAACTGAGGAGTGTCCTCAATGACCGTCGACTTCGCGAAGTAACGCTTTCCAAGAAATTTTCGATACTCTTCCGACTCGAAGACAATTCCGCTGGAAGCATTGAAAAAGAGCCATGACCTGGGCCTGCTCAATCTTCCGAGATGACTGGTCAGGTGAATAGGGTCATTGACATCCACAAATGTCCGCAACCCCAGAATCACCCTCGACAATATGATGACCAAGGCTGAAGACGGCTTTATGAAATACACAAAAGCATTGTCATTTCCCCTACATATCTGCCATAGCACGCGCAGGTAATACCAATACAATTGGAGCTTTCCGCGAATGTGCCCCTTACTCAGATTCCCCGGCCCATCGATAAAGGCAAACTCCCAGCCTGCTGGCGCAGAATCCTTGAGACATAACGCCCGCACAAAACGCGATGCAATGCTCCCGTCAATCGGGAGCATGAAAAACACCTTGTTCACCATTCCGAATTCACGACATCGCAAATCTTCTGAACATGCTGTTCATTCATTTTGGTATGAAGTGGGAGCACCAGATATCGTTCTTCGACATCATCCATGGCAGGAAGATCATCCCTCAGACCACCGAAAATGGTATATCGGTCGTTTCTGTAGTGAACCTGGCCAGATTCAATTCCATTTTCCCGCAGCTTTGCCATCAGACCGATCCGGTCCTTATCGACAATCACCGTCAGCATCCAAGCGCTGTTGAATATCTCTGCCGAGTGATTGGCACCCACAATCCGCACCCGCGGGTTAGACATTCCTTTCTTGTACTCCTGGAAAAGTTGATTGCGGTACTGTATGGTCTGATCGATTTCCCGCAGCCCAGCCAGTCCGATGCCGGCAGCAATATCATTCATCTGATATTTGTAGCCAATATCGACGATGTCATTTTCCCAGACACCACCTTGCTTCGCTGTTCTGTCGATACCGAACCAGCGCAACTTCTTACCCAATTCCAGCAGCCCCGAATCTTTTATTGCAACCAACCCCCCGTCACCTGTCGTCAAGGTCTTGATGGCCTGGAATGAAAATATCGTGAAATCCGCCAATTGCGCGCAATAGCGACCTTTGTACTTGGTACCCAGGGAATGCGCCGCGTCCGAAATCAGTTTCAAGCCATGCTTGTCGCACAATGCATTGAGAGCCTCATAGTCGCAAGGTACGCCGCCATAGTCAACGCATACGATGGCCTTGGTACGTGAAGTAATCCTTTTCTCAACATCCTTCGGCGAGATGTTCATTGTTTCAGGATCGACATCCGCGAATACCGGTGTTGCACCAATATATAGCAAAGGAATATTTGTGGCGGTACACGTAAATACCGGAACAATAACCTCATCACCAGGACCGACACCAGCCAGCAAATAGGAGAGATGGAGCGCATCCGTCCCACTCCCGACCGCCAGCGCCTCATAGTCGCCCAGGAATTTCTCCTTGAAAATATTTTCAAATTTATCCACTTTCGGACCTTGACCGATCCACCGCCCCGACAACGTATCGGCAACTTCGGCAGCCGCATCCTTGGGGACATGGGGGTAGAACAGGGGTATTCCGTCTTTGGGATCGAGAAGCGGATATTCGTTCATGTGCTTTTTATTCATTTCAAGCCTTTCTATGTATGCAAACTGTGACCAATATTTAAATCGTGGCAATGATTGCCATATTTGAACTCATTTACTTTCCATCGCCCGGCAGCGCAAATTCCATGTACTTTTGCGCCAGGCTCGCCTTGATGTCCGCGTACTTCTTAGCCGGGTATCGGAAGGCAATGAACATGGCCCTGCGGGATTTCGTTTTTGGATGACCGCCCGCATGGGGCAGTACAAAGCCTTCGAACAGGCTGACCTGTCCAGCCTTGCCTGTGGCTTGGATGACCTCTCGATCAGTGAATGGGGGAGGCCCCGCCAAGGCGCCCAACAGGTCACCACCCCGGATCGCCGCAGGTAACATGCCAATATTATTTCGCGCTTCCGGTTCGACCGGATTGTTCCTCAGGTCATGTCCTACGGCCTGATGAAAGGCACGAAGCACATGGTTCTGCGGCAGCTTGTCGCCACCTTCCACAAAGGAAAACGGGCCACACTCCTCGTCCACATCCTCCAGATACACGATTGTCGGAAGTGAGTATGTGTACTCGTCATAATGAAAATAGCCGTAGGGATGCTGGGAGTAGTAGGACTGCCAACCATTACCGTGGATCGTAGCATCTGCCTGCCGGATCTGCGCCCACGGCATGATCGCTGGGGATCCGACGTACTCGGAAATGACCGGCTTTACGGTTTCCATGAGCCACTTCTTGAACTCCGGCATGGCGGAAAGATCAACGTCTTCCAAGTAGACGCCGTTGCGAGCCATCCGCGCCGCCTGCTCCCGTGCCGCCTTGACCATTTCCGGGTCAATGGTCCAGCCCCGAAGGGATGGGCGGTTTTCGTTCAAGGTGCAGCGTGTGTGTCGGCAGAGAAAGTCATGTGTGCCGACCAACCTGCCAAGGGCCTTGATCAATATGAATCGCAGTGACTCGACGCCCTGGGCCTTGGCGAGCAGCTGCCGGGACGTATCCACATAGACCCGCACGAACCGGAACAAGCTCCTCTGCGCCACGGCACGTTCAAATTCGGCACTCAGGTTCTCGATCACGCCGTCGAACAGGCTGTCGTTCCTGGTATCGAATGTGACGTCCGTCCAATAAGGGTCACGTGCCAGGTCGAATTGCTGAAATGGATTTATTACCATTGTTGATCTCCCGATATATGCTCAATTCCCATCGCCGCTTCACCACAGACCGCTGGAGCAGCATATGGTGGACGAATTTCCTGGTTCTGTCGCGTCCTGTCGATCATTTTGGCGAGTTCAACATTCCAAGCAATTCAAATGACAGCGGAGTGCCGCGCTTGATTGCCACCGGCGATTTGACTCCCATCAGCCGATCTATCCATTTGGGTGGCAGCCCCAAGCCGGGACGAATGGCCTTGACGTTGTCCGCGGTCAAGGCCTCACCAGCGGCGATATCCGCCACGACATACAGGGAGCGCCGGTACACCAACGATTTCTTCTCGGCGTCGCTTGCGCCATAACGCACATTGCCCAAGGATTGCCAGGCGCGTTCGGTTTCCGTTGTCAGCAGCTTGAGTTCAGCCGGCTCTAGGGAGAAAACAGAATCCACGCCGCCGTCGCTTCGTGCCAGCGTGAAATGCTTTTCGATCACCGAGGCCCCCAGTGCCACAGCAGCAATGGCCGCACCGCAGCCCATGGTGTGATCGGAGAGGCCCACCTCGCAATCAAAGAGCTCCCGCATATGCGGAATCGTGCGGATGTGACTGTTTTCAGGCGTGGAGGGATAGGTGCTCGTGCACTTGAGCAGCACAAGCGCGCGGCATCCGGCCTCCCGCGCCGCACGAACAGTTTCGTCCAGCTCAGCAACACTTGCCATACCGGTAGAGATGATCATGGGCTTGCCGGTGGCGGCAACCTTGCGGATCAGGGGAAGGTCCGTGTTTTCGAAGGAAGCGATCTTGTAGACCCCGACATCAAGAGTCTCCAGGAAATCCACGGCCGTTTCATCGAAGGGGGTGGAAAAGGGAATCATGCCCAGTTCCCTGGCACGCTGAAAGATCGGCGCATGCCATTCCCATGGTGTATGGGCTTGCTGATAGAGCTGATATAAAGAATTGCCAGCCCAGAGGCTGTTGGCATCACCAATATGAAACTCGCCTTCGTGGACGTCGATGGTCATCGTGTCCGCCGTGTAGGTCTGCAACTTCAGCGCGTGGGCACCAGCGGCGGCGGCGGCCTCTACGATTGCCAGCGCGCGGTCCAGGGACTGGTTGTGATTGCCGGACATTTCGGCAATGATGAAGGGCGGGGCCCCGAGGCCGACTGGGCGGCCAGAGATTTCAATCATGGTAGACACTTCTCCTGACCCTGGATACCGTGAATGGCGCAGTGAAAGCGCTCAGCGCTCGCATGTCGCCTCTTGGCTTCGTTCGTACTGCGACCACGCCAGGTGGTAGCCTACAGATGCAAAAAGCGCATGCGATGCGGAATTATCCGGCAACACCTCGGCACAGGTTTGCACGACCTCCGGTCGCTTCTGGCGCAACCAATCCAGCGCTGCCAGCAGCGCTGGTCGGCCGAAACCCGCTCCTTGCAGATGTGGGTCGGCGTAGATCGAGACACGGGCACGCGTCTCGCAACAATCGAAGCGGATGCATACAATCGGGATGCCGTCATTGCAGGCCAGAATCAGATCCACATCCGGCCGAACGAGAGTCCGCTCTATCCACTCCCGATGGTCGGCCAGTACCAGCGGGCGTGAATCCAGGGAATGGCGCCGGATCCGCTCATCATTGCGCCAAACATACAACAACTCCGCATCGGCGGAACTCACGAGCCTGATCGACAACTTGGGCGAGGACAGCTTGGCGATGACCCGACGCAGACCACCACCGTCGCAAACTGCAGCCGCAGCCTTCGACATGGCCTTGCGCGCTGCAGCATTCGCAAGCCACAGGCTCAGCGAGGCAGACAAGTGTGCATCGTTCACCGTTTCCGCACGGCCAAGATAGAAGTGGGCCCCTATCTCGCCCAAGGCGCGCCCGATTCCCTCCTGATTGTCTGCCTGTGCGATGGCAATCGACGGCAATGCACAAGCGCAGCGCTCCCAACTGGAAACGCCGGGGGATCCCACAGCCAAATCGGCGCCACGCATCAAGGAGGCGACATTGTCGGCCGGGGCATGCAGGCGGCCACGCGCCAGGCGGGACACCGCTTGCGCAAGCTGCGCCAACTGGCCATAGAGCGGCCCGGCGACCACATCCACCTCGCCCTCCCAGGCCATGACGGCGAGTTGATTGACAACCCGCAGCGTGAGGTTCTGGGTATCAGCACCACCAAACATGACGAGCAGGCGCGCAACGGCACTAGGTGGCCGATCCGCCCTCATGCCTTGGCTCGAGAATTCTGCGCGCAGCAATGCATAACGGGGCCCGAGCAAGCGAACGCAGTGCTGCGGCACACGGTTGTCGTACCGGGCCTGCATGTCCTCTATCAAACTTTGATCCAGCAGCAAGTCACAGTCATGCCGACGATCGGCGAGGTCGTCAATGGCCATGATGCGCGAAGCTACTGCGCGCATCGCTGTCTGCCAACGGTGGTCGAGTGCGTAATGGTCGACCACCAGCCAGTCGACTGGTGCTCTGCCGGCAATCACCGCCCGGCAGGCCTCCACGTCTGCCAACTGGCCGGCGGGGAGCCATTTGGCGTGCGGAGGGCCGTCGTCATCGACAGGTCCTGCACGCTCGGGCAATGCAAGCAGTTGATGACCCGCTGCAACAATGCGCTGGGCCAGCGTGCCTAGGCCCTCCTCACGGCACAGAAAGATGCATTCCGCCCCACCCGCGCGCAGCGCCTCGGCCAAAGCCAGGCAGCGCATCAGGTGTCCCGTGCCGATGGTGGCATTGGCGTCGGTGCGGAAGAGGAAGCGCATGGTCGCTCAGCGGACCTTGAACAAGGGTTCGAGCGGCTTGCAACGCAGCAGCTCATTGATTCGGCCTTCATGCGCTGCAGCGCCCAGCAGCGGCAGCACTTCGTCATAGACGGCCAGCAGCCGAGCGATGTCAGCATCGCCATGCGCATAGCTGAGATTATGGGTACCAAGACTGAGAATGCCACGCGCAAAGAATTCCTGCAGCAGCAGCGTCTTCAGCTCCCACTGGCTGGCCCGTGGGGTATCCTTGAGAATCAGAAATGACCATGTGGGATGGCCCGCGGTGGAGACAAAATCGCCGACGCCATGCGCGGCGATACGCTGGCGCAGTCCCTCCAGCAATTTCGTACCCTGCCGTGCCAGCTGCACACACACATCCTCGCGCCGCAACTTGTCGAGCGTAGCCGCCGAAGCTGCAAGTGAAAGTGTTTCGCCGCCGAAAGTGAAGGAAAAGAAAATTTCCTCCATCTGCTTCATGAACTCTCGGCGGCCCGCCACCGCAGAAACCGGATAACCGTTGGCCAAACCTTTGCCGAAGGTGGCCAGATCGGGAATGACACCGAAATATTCCTGTGCACCACCATTGGCATAACGGAAACCGGTAATCGTCTCGTCGAACACCAGCAGCGCTCCGTGCTGACGGGTCAGCCGCGCGACCGCATTGAGAAAATCCTGTTGGGGCTCGGCGACATTCATCGGCTCGAGAATGACGGCGGCAAATTCGCCGGGATGCTGGAGCAGCAACTTCTCGAGGGAGTCCGCGTCGTTGTAGGCAAAACTATGGGTCAGGTTGCGCGTTGCCTGCGGCACGCCACGATGACGCGCCGTCGAACCGATGTACCAGTCCTGCCAGCCATGGTATCCACACACCGCAACCCGCTCGCGACCGGTATGTGCGCGCGCAACACGGATGGCCCCCGAGGTGGCGTCGGAGCCGTTCTTGCCGAAGCGGACCATCTCGGCACACGGCACCATGGCAACGATACGCTCCGCCACTTCCATTTCGAGCGGATGGGGCAGTGAGAAGATGACGCCATCGTCCAGCTGGGCGCGCACTGCTGCAGTGACATCCGGATCGTTGTAGCCAAGCGTGACCGAAGCGAGCGAGTTGATAAAGTCGAGGTATTCGTTGCCATCCACATCCCAGACGCGGCTTCCCTCACCTCGCGCGATGAAGTAGGGCGAGACCCCATAGGGGTACTGCGTCAGGCTCTTCGAGAATGTCTGCGAGCCCAGCGGAATGACCTTCAGCGCACGCTCGAGCAGGGTTTCGGATTTTTGGTAGCGGTTGGGCATGTTCGCCTCAGTTCTGGTTCGAATGGGGGGAGTCGGCAGCGAGGGACTTCGCGTACCCCTCGTTGCGCAGGAAGTTGCCATTGATCTGTGCCAGCTCTGGCCGGCGTTCCAGCAGCGCAAGCACGTCATCAGTCGTGAAGGCCGGATTCTGCGGGTAGAGTGCCTGATAGACCTCCGTGACGAAGGCCAGATCCGCCGGCTCGTCCACCGTCCACCGGAACATGGACAGATCACGTTCGCCTCTGACGTGCTCCACGCGAAACCACTCCGGATGCTTGTGAATGTAAGGCGTGACATGTTCGCGCTCGGAGGGCAATCGAGCTTCCGCGCAAGCGCGCTGGAGCACTTCGGAACGCATGACTTCAACGTCGAGACCATCCGGCCACGTGGGCTGCACGGCGTTGGTGGTGTAATCGACGCCACTGGCCATGTGGTGGCGAACGACCCGATCGATGACCGTCGGATCAGCCAGCGGACAATCTCCGGTTAGGCGCACCACATGCCTGGCTGGCCCGAATGCAACATAGGCACCGGAAAACCGCGCCAGCACATCGTCGAGGCTACCGCGATGACAGGCCACGCCCGACCCTGCACAAAGTTCTGCAAGTGGGTCGTCTGTGGCATGGTCACTGGTGGCGATGACCAGCCTGTCTATCGTTTCTGCACGGCGCAGACGTTCCATCTGGCGAGTCAGCATCGCCTGGCCCAGGATTGGGGCCAGCACCTTGCTCGGCAACCGGGAGGACGATACGCGCGCCTGCAGGATGGCTAGTACGTTCATGCGTGCCTCCATTGCGAAGGGTCCAGGAGTTGGGTGTCGGAACAGGCACAGGCAGTTGCACCTGCGGCATCTAGGGCCGGCAGCGGCGGAGTCAATGCTGCAGCCAGCTCATCGAAGTGTCTTGGCGAATCCACACCACACACCACCGCAGAAACCTGAGGCAGACTTGCCACAAAGCGCAAGGCAGCCTGCAACGGGCTGATGCCGATGGCAGCTGCGCGGCGGGCGATCTCGGCAAGATGCGGGCGCAAACCTTCCAGATGAGAAGGCAACCGATCTGGCTGCATCAGCAATGCGCCTTGCAGGAAGACCGAGCGGACATGAATTTCCACCCCGCGCTCATGAAGGCGATCCATCTGCCCGCCTTGCAGCAGCCGCTGGTCCAGCAACGACAGTGGTAGCTGAATCAGCTCCAGCGGGTAACGCGCCAGCAAGGCGTCGATCTGCGCGCCGCTATAGATGGAGGCACCGATGCGACGGACTCGTCCCTCATCACGCAACGACACCATGGTCTGCCAGAGGGATGCTCCCAGCGGGCCCAGCAAGTCGTTTGCGTCATGCGTCAGCAGCCCATGGACCCGCTGAACGCCAAGCCGGGAGCTTGAGGCATCGAATGCAGCATGAAGCGCCATCACTGCATCCGCGGCATCCATTCCGGAGAATTTGGGCGTCTTTGTGACGATCTGAAATTCGTGATCTTCCGGCAGGCATCGCCCGAGCACGGACTCCGAATCACCATAGAGGCAAGCCGTGTCGAGCACCTTGACACCCACGTCGACTGCGTGACGCAGAATTGCAGTCACATCTGCTTCGCCAGGCTGGCCAGTGGTATTGGCAACACCGTAGCGCAAGCCAAACTGGACCGTGCCTAACGCGAGCTTCATGCCAGTAACTGCCGCAGCGTTTCGGCGACGTAATCCTGATCGTGCTCGCTCATGCTCGAATACAGTGGCAGACTGATCGCTTCGTGGTGGTAGCGCTCGGCCTCGAGGCAATGCCCAGGCGCAAAGCCCAATGCCCGATAGTAGGGTTGCAGATGCACGGGGATGTAATGCAGATTCACCCCGATTCCCGCCGCACGCATGGCTTCAAAAATTTCCCGGTGACTGCGGGAAATCTTGTCGAGACACAGCCGGACTACGTAAAGATGCCAGCTCGACTGCGCTGTCGGCACCAGCTGCGGCAGGTTCAAGGGAAGCCCTGCCAGCAAATCGTCATAACGTGCCGCCAGCGCCCCGCGTCGCTCCACAAACACGCCGAGCCTCGCCATCTGGCTGGAGCCCAGCGCCGCTTGGATGTCGGTCATGCGGTAGTTGTAGCCGAGCTCTATCTGCTCGTAGTGCCAGGGCCCGGGATCCTGTGCCGACATCAGGTTGGCGTCACGCGTGATGCCGTGGCTGCGCAGTCGCATCAGACGCGCCGCGAGATCAGCTCTGTTGGTGACAATGACACCGCCTTCGCCGGTGGTGACGATCTTCACCGGATGGAAGCTAAATACCGCGCAATCGGAATAGCGACAGTCGCCTACCGGGCCATCGTCGTATCGAGCGCCAATCGCATGGGCAGCATCCTCGATGACGGCTACCCCGTACTTGCGGGCCAGCTGCCCAATGGCTTTCATGTCGCAGCTACGACCAGAAAAGTGTACTGGCACCAGCACCTTGGGAAGCCGTCCATGCTCAGCGGCGACCGCAAGCTTCTGCTCCAACTGCACAGGCGACATGTTCCAGGTGACGGGATCGATATCGACAAAATCGACATCCGCACCGCAATATCGTGCGCAGTTGGCAGATGCCACGAACGTATTGGGACTTGTCCAGGCCGCATCGCCCGGGCCCAGGTCAAGCGCTAGGCAGGCGATATGCAGTGCCGCTGTGGCATTGGAAACCGCGACGGCGTAGCGAGCCCCACATTGCTCCGCGACCTTGCGTTCAAAACGTTCGATGGCTGGTCCCTGCGTCAGGAAATCGGAACGCAGAACTGCACAGACGGCAGCGATATCTTCTTCACTGATATCCTGGCGACCGTAAGGGATCATGCTCAGACCACCCCGATCTTCTGCTGATTGGCAGCAATCCACGCCTGCAATTCGGCGATGCTCATCCACTCTGGGTTGTTGTTGCTGGAGTAGTCGAAGCCTTCCGGCACACGTTTGCCATCCTTGATGCGTTCTGCACTGGAATCCCAATTGTGAATGGCGGGCAGGATCTTGAAGTGCTCCGGATACTCGTAGGTGTAGAAGGAGTCCTCGGGACTGATCATTTGCTCATGGAGCTTTTCGCCGGGGCGGATACCAACGATTTCAATCTTTGCCTCCGGCGCCACAGTAGATGCCAGATCCATCACCTTCATCGACGGGATCTTCTTTACATAGATCTCGCCGCCCACCATGTCGTTAAAGGCATGCCAGACCAGCTCGACTCCCTGCTCAAGGGAAATCATGAATCGGGTCATGCGCTCGTCCGTGACTGGCATCACGCCCTGGTCACGGATCGAAAGAAAGAATGGAATCACCGAGCCCCGCGATCCCATCACGTTTCCGTAGCGCACCACGGCAAACCGGGTATCGTGACCGCCGGCATAGGAATTTCCCGCCACGAACAGCTTGTCGGATGCGAGCTTTGTCGCACCATAGAGATTGACCGGGCTGCTGGCCTTGTCCGTAGACAGAGCGACGACACGCTTGACGCCCTTGTCAATGCAGGCGTCGATCAGGTTCATCGCACCATTGATGTTGGTCTTCACGCATTCGAAAGGGTTGTACTCGGCGGTCGGCACAATCTTGGTGGCAGCTGCATGGACCACATAATCAACCCCGTCCAGTGCCCGGTAAAGACGATCACGGTCGCGCACATCGCCTATGAAGAAGCGGACCCGCGGATCGTCCTTGAACTTCTTGGCCATCTCCCACTGTTTCATTTCGTCGCGTGAATAGATCACCAGGCGCTTGGGATTGAAACGGGCCAGCGTCATGGACGCAAAGGCATGCCCAAAGGACCCTGTCCCACCTGTAACTACGATTGATTTTCCAGTGAACATGGTCCCACTTGATATGAATGATTGAAAATCGGCCACCAGCGCCTTACAGGCGCCACAGCCTGAAACCGGCAACAACGATACTTTGCTCTGAATATGCCGACTTGACATCGACGAATACACCGCCGGGCCTGATGCGCGCGAGAAGGGTGTCACGCGGCATTTCAAGATATTGACGGTGCGCCACGGAGGCGACCAGCGCATCCGCCTGCGGCAAACTCTCCCAAGGCGTCAGTTCGATGCCATATTCATGCTTGGCTTCCGAGACTTCGGCGATGGGGTCGTGCACCAAGACTTCGCATCCGTAGCCCTGCAATTCCCGCACCAAATCCGCCACCTTGGAATTGCGGATGTCCGAGCAGTTTTCCTTGAAAGTAAGCCCCAGCACGATGACCTTGGCCCCTTTGATGGAACAGCCAGCTTCAATCATCTGCTTAATCGTCTGCTGTGCTACATACGCAGCCATGCCGTCATTAATGCGCCGCCCGGCCAGTATCACCTGTGGATGGTAGCCAAGCATCTCTGCCTTGTGCGTAAGGTAGTAGGGGTCGACGCCGATACAGTGCCCCCCGACCAAGCCCGGGGTAAAAGGCAGGAAGTTCCATTTGGTGCCGGCTGCCTGCAGAACCTCCTTGGTGTCGATGCCCAGCTTGTCGAAGATGATCGCAAGCTCATTCATTAGGGCAATGTTTAGATCGCGCTGTGTGTTTTCGATGACCTTCGCGGCCTCTGCTACTTTGATAGAGCTTGCTCCATGTATCCCCGCGGTGATGATAGACGCGTAAAGATCAGCCACAATTTTTAGGGTCGCCTCGTCATCACCAGATACCACTTTCATGATTTTGGTAATTGTGCGTTCTTTGTCACCAGGGTTGACACGTTCTGGACTATAGCCTACGCGAAAATCCTGCCTCCACTTCATTCCTGAATGCCGTTCGAGCTGCGGAATGCATACTTCTTCAGTGGCACCTGGGTAAACCGTAGATTCATACACTACCACAGCTCCCTTTTTCATGTACTGGCCCACGGTTGTGGATGAGCCAACCAAGGCAGAAAAGTCAGGGATGTGCGCCTCATCTACGGGAGTCGGCACCGCCACAACAATGATGTCAGCCTCAGAAATCACTGCTGGGTCTGTCGATACCTGCAGCTTAGCTGCTGCTCTGAGACTCTCAGGACTGACCTCACCAGTCGGGTCGCAATGGTTTCTGTAGTTGGCAATCTTGACCTCAGACAGGTCGTAGCCTAAAGTTCGATACTTTTTTCCAAATTCAACTGCAAGGGGCAAGCCAACGTAACCCAGCCCAACGACCGCAACAACTGTATTTTCTGTAATTATCATGATTATGAAATATCGAAGTAATTGCGATACCAGGCGACGAACCGAGCAATACCTTGATCCACACTTGTTGCAGGTTTGTAGTAGAACTGCTCAACCAAATCTTCGACGTCGGCGTAAGTGTCGGGCACATCACCAGCTTGCAAGGGCAAAAGCTCCATTTCCACCTTTTTACCTAGCGCTTTTTCAAGAGCACCAATATAGTCCATAAGTTCAACAGGGCTGTTATTGCCAATGTTATAGACCCGCCAAGGGGCGCTGCTAGTGCCGGGATCAGGCACGGCACCGTTCCATTCGAGATTGGGTGGGGCAGGACGATCCAGGATGCGAATTACACCTTCAACAATGTCGTCGATGTAAGTGAAATCACGACGATGCTTGCCGTAGTTAAAAACCTGGATGGATTCACCTGCTAGGATGGCCTTGGTAAACTTAAACAAGGCCATGTCTGGCCTGCCCCAAGGTCCATAGACTGTGAAGAAGCGCAGACCTGTGGTTGGCAGGCCATAGAGATGGCTGTAGGTGTGCGCCATCAATTCGTTGCTTTTCTTGCTGGCAGCGTAAAGGCTGAGCGGGTGATCAACGTTTTGGTGAACAGAGAAAGGCATGGCCGTGTTCGCACCATAAACGCTGGAACTGCTGGCATAGACAAGATGCTCCACTCCATTATGTCGGCAGCCTTCGAGGATGTGAGCGAATCCAACGATATTGCTATCAATGTAGGCGAGTGGGTTTTCGATCGAGTAACGTACGCCAGCTTGAGCTGCCAGATTGACCACCCTCTGGGGTTTATGTTTTCTAAAACAATCGTAGATAGCTTTTCGATCCGCAAGATCGATTCTTAGATGAGTGTATTTGGGATGGTTAGCAAAGCGCTCGAGACGAGCCTCTTTAATTGCCGGATCATAATAGTCATTGTGGTTATCAATTCCAATGACGGTATTACCACGTGCAAGAAGACGTAAAACGAGTGTGGAGCCAATAAATCCAGCTGCTCCGGTAACCAGCACTTTCATCGATTATCCAATCTTTTCTTCTGCAAATAAATTGCTCAATCACTGCAAAACAAATCCCGCGTGTACACCTTGTGAAGCACATCGGCCAAATCTGGATGCTGGCGGTTGGTCAGAATCACGTCGGACTGCGCCTTGAACGACGCAAGGTCGCGCACGACTGGGGAATTGAAAAAATCGTCGCTAGGCAGAGCCGGCTCATAGACCACCACCGCTATGCCTTTGGCCTTGATGCGCTTCATAATGCCCTGAATGGCGCTGGCTCGGAAATTGTCGCTGCCTTGCTTCATGACCAGCCGGTAGATACCCACGGTACGGGGCTTTTGCGCCAGCACCTCTTGGGCAATGAAGTCTTTGCGGGTGGTGTTGGCTTCGACAATGGCGTGAATAAGGCTCTGCGGCACGTCCCGGTAGTTGGCCAGCAGTTGCTTGGCGTCCTTGGGCAGGCAATAGCCTCCGTAGCCAAAACTTGGGTTGTTGTAGTGGGCTCCAATGCGGGGATCCAGACAGACGCCGTCGATGATCTGGCGCGAGTCTAGGCCGTGAGTGGCGGCATAGGTGTCGAGCTCGTTAAAGTAAGCTACGCGCATGGCGAGGTAGGTATTAGCGAAGAGCTTGATTGCCTCTGCCTCGGTGCTGTCGGTGAACAGCACGGGAATGTCTTGTTTGATCGCGCCTTCCTGCAGCAGCTTGGCAAAAGTCTCGGCCCGCGCCGAGCGTTCGCCGACTATGATGCGTGATGGATGGAGGTTGTCGTACAGGGCGCAGCCCTCGCGCAGGAACTCGGGGGAAAAGATGAGATTTTTCACACCGAGTGCCTGTCTTGTACGCTCGGTGTAACCTACCGGAACAGTGGATTTAATGACCATCGTAGCAGCCTGATTGATGACCATAACATCCCGAATGACCGCTTCGATGGATTGAGTGTTGAAGTAATTGGTCTCGGGGTCGTAGTCTGTCGGCGTGGCGATAATGACGTAGTCCGCACCGACGTAGGCTTCTTGTTTATCGAGCGTTGCATGGAAGTTGATCTGCTTGCTCTTGAGGAAATCTTCGATATCTGTGTCTTCGATCGGCGACTCTTTTCTACTCAGCATCGCCACTTTTTCAGGATCCACATCCAAACAGACTACTTCATTGCGCTGGGAAAGCAAAACCCCATTGGAGAGCCCAACGTAACCAGCACCCACAATTGCAATCTTCATAGCTATCTCAGCACGCCCCCGCAAGCGATCGAATCGAATCGAATCGAATCAACTCTATTGGGGAGCGCCCCGAATCGACGAATTCTTCCTCCATACCAATCTAAAGCAACGCTTAACGAAGATGCGTCAAAGTCAGGCCAAAGCACATCAGTAAAGTACAACTCAGCATAAGCACTTTGCCAGAGCAAAAAGTTGCTAATGCGCTGCTCGCCGCCGGTGCGGATGAGCAAGTCGACTTCGGGCATGTTTGCAGTGCTGAGATGCTGGGCCAGTGCGGCCTCAGTTAGCTCAGCTACGCTTTGCTGTGGATGGGCTGCTTGCCAGTTCTTCACTGCTTGCAGCACGTCCCAGCGGCCACCGTAGTTGGCGGCTACACACAGAGTGATGGCGATGTTGTTGCCCGTGGCTGCCTCTGCGGCATGGATGCGCTGCTGCAGCTCTGGGACAAAGCCATCCACATCGCCAATTACCTTCAGGCGTACGCCTGCATCGGCGAGGCTTTTCATTTCTTTCTCAAGGTACTGCACAAACAGGCCCATGAGGGTGGACACCTCGTCAGCGGGGCGTTGCCAGTTTTCGGTGCTAAAAGCAAAGAGGGTGAGGTATTTCACCCCTTGACAAGCGCAATGCTCTACCAAGGCCTTGACGCCCGCAGCGCCCTTTGCGTGACCTGCTGTGCGCGGCATAAAACGCTTTTGCGCCCAACGGCCATTGCCATCCATGATGATGGCTACGTGTTGAGGGACGTTTGGGGCTTGTGTTTGCAATGTTTTGTGCTGTTTGGGCACGCTACCGCCCTTCGGTTTGTCGTTAAATCCGAAAAAACGCGGTAATTTTGATAAGCCTGCTATTTTGACATCGAAAGGCTCTAATTTAAGGTGCGGGGGGGGATATTTTTAATTCAGTCAACCTGCCAAGGGTTAATGACCTGAAGGCCTGAATAGGCAAAGTCTTTGGCTGATGCCATCACGGTGCTTGAGCCACTCAGCAAACTCTTTGCCCAGCTAGGGGTGGCGACCACGATCCAAGCATCTATGGCCTTACCCTGTCATGCGGCTTGTGTAGCTGTAGCAATGTCGGGACGGAAATGCTGCAATGCTTTGAGCCATATGCTGGCACGCAACACAAACATGCCGCTGTTCCAGGTGTGCTGACCACCTGCGAGGTAAGCTTTGGCCACTTCTAGGCTGGGGTTTCTGCAAACTGGGCCACGGTGTATCGCCATGCGCACCGGCGTAACCTGATTGCTGGATGTAGCCGTAGCTGGTTTCGAGCTTGTCGGGTGTGATACCCAAAATGACGATGCCGTCATCTGCTGCAGCGCGGATGCTCTGCTGTAACGCTCGTTGAAACGCTGCGGGGTTTTGCGCGGTTTGATTGGCAGGGGTGACCACCAAAATTGGGGCTTACCCATCTTCAGTGGCTTGCAATGCCGCTAGGGTGAGCGCGGGGGCGGTGTTGCTGCCGGCAGGCTCTAACAACAGGGTGGCGTAGGCATGCGATAGTGCACACAACTGTTCCAACGACAAAAAACGATGATCCTCATTGGTCACTACCAAGGTGTACCCACCGCGATATCTGCCGCACCGAGCTGGTTGACGCGCTGGAGCGCTTGCTGAAACATACTGGTTGTACCAGACAAAATCTAAAACTGCTTGGGGAAGTCTGCGCGAGACAAAGGCCACAGACGTGTGCCAGAGCCGCCGCAGAGAATGACTGGAAGATTTGGTGCATCTAAGAATATCGCTTTTAGTAGAGCACGCGAAGGCTCTCGACGGCCATGCGCAGCTTTTGCGGCTGCCCCAGCAAATCGACCAACACAACGGCGCGAGTTTCGCCATCGTGGGCAATGTATTTACCCTCCAAGCCTTGCAGCGGACCGCTGGCGACTTGCACTCTGTCGCCCAGGGAAAACATGCGCTCTAGGGTTTCGGGGGGGGCCTCTTTTAAAAACGTGATGAACTCGGACGGCACTTTGGCGGGCTGGGGGCCAAAGCTGACCAGTTTACTTATACCCAAAGTTGAACGAATAGGCCCCCAGTTTTGAGTTTGGTCATCGAGTTGAATGAACAGATAGCGACTGAACATCGGCTCGGTGATGGTCTGCACTTTTTGGTTGCGCAGTTTTTGCACCTGCATGGTGGGCAAGAAGCAATTAAAGCCTTGGTTTTGCAAGTTCTCTAAGGCGCGTGTTTCTTGGCGGGGCTTGGTGTGGACGACGTACCAAGCTTGGTGGATTGTGTCGGGTTTTTCGCTACTCATTGTTAGATAAGTCTAACTAAACTTAGCCTAGCGTTTCGCTGCACACGGCGTTAAAGTGCAGTTTTATATTTTGTTTGAAAGCGTGCCACATGTCTACCAAAAACCCATTCGATCCATCAGCCATGTCTGACAACGTGAAAGAGCAAGCGCAGCAAATTTGGCTGGCTGGCTTGGGCGCATTTGCCAAAGCGCAAGAAGACGGCACCAAGGCATTTGAAAAATTGGTGAGTGACGGCATCACCATGCAACGCAAGGTGCACACCACCGCCGAAGAAAAACTGGCCGAGGCCACACAGAAAGCCCAGCAAGCGGCGCACACGCTCAGCGAACGCGCCACGGGCCAATGGGGCAAGCTGGAAGGAATTTTTGAAGAGCGCGTGGCCAAGGCTTTGCATGGATTGGGTCTGCCATCTGCCGCCGAGATGAAAGCGCTGCATGCGCGTGTGTCAGCACTGGAGGCGCAGTTGGGCGTCAAGCCAAAGGCTGCTGCAAAAACCGCGGCCAAGACAGCTGCGAAGAAAGCCCCCGCCAAGAAAGTGGCCAAAAAATAATTGGGTTCTGACCCCGATTAGCTAACCATGGCAAAGAAAGCGCCACGCCGTACCGCAGAGCGGATTTTGGAGGTCACGCTCGACCTGTTTAACCGCTTTGGCGAGCCCAATGTGTCGACCACATTAATCTCGTCTGAGCTCAACATCAGCCCCGGCAATCTGTACTACCACTACCCCGCCAAGGAGGAGTTGGTGACGGCGCTGTTCAACCGCTACGAGGCGGCGCTGGATGATTTGCTAGAAGCAGCCCCCGGCGTGCATGACGTGGAAAATGCTTGGTTTTTCATGCACACACTGTTTGAGCTGGTGTGGCAATACCGCTTTTTGTACCGCGATTTGAATGATTTGCTGAGCAAAAACCGCAAGCTTGAAACCCACATCAAAGACGCGCTGCTGCACAAGACCACCGCGTTTCGTACGCTGCTGGACAGCCTAGAACACGATGGCGCACTGGCCATCACCGTGAGCGAGCGCGAAGCGACGGCAACACACATGGTGGTCATGCTGACGTGGTGGCTGAGCTACGAATACGTACGCGACCCGCGCCATGCGCTAGAGCCCGAAAGCGCGCAGGCATCTCTGCTACGGGGGGCGAAGAGTGTGTTGGGTTTGTTGGTGCCTTATGCGACGGCGGAACATAAAGAGCACTTGAACGCGCTGCTCTCCGCTTATTAAAAAACCGTATTTTGAAATCTACTCATGAACTCTATCGAAAACTCATCTGCCAAGAGTTCTGAACTCCGTGTAGCAATTCGGCAAGGAATAAACAGCGGAGAAGCATCGGCATGGAACGCTGAGGGCTTCAAAAAGCGTGCGCGCGCTGAAAAAGAGGACAAGTGGAAAGCAGATCATGCGGAGTTCATCAAAGCCTACAACCAGAATATCGACGAGGAGTCACTGCCCCTTGATTCGCTGAGAACCTTTTAGTAGGAGCGTTAATGCGTTAATTGGGCTCGGCCCCCGATTAACTGATTAGCGCAGCGAGGCTTCCACGAGCTTGACCCAATACGTCGCGCCTAATGGAATGAGCGCATCGTTGAAGTCGTAGTTGGGGTTGTGCAAGGTGCACGGGCCTTCGCCATGGCCCATCTCGCGGTGTGCGCCGTCGCCAT
>Ga0228700_1000319_pt1 | contig 45726 bp, 44 predicted proteins | sample McNCre317_Aug_MG_FD_178019 | JGI IMG/M metagenome (GOLD analysis project Ga0228700, IMG submission 178019) | Freshwater microbial communities from McNutts Creek, Athens, Georgia, United States - 3-17_Aug_MG | ecosystem: Environmental > Aquatic > Freshwater > Creek | place: USA: Georgia...
AAGATCATGGTGCTCGGTGGCGGTCCCAACCGCATCGGCCAAGGCATTGAGTTTGACTACTGCTGCGTTCACGCCGCGCTCGCCATGCGCGAAGACGGCTATGAAACCATCATGGTCAACTGCAACCCAGAAACCGTATCGACCGACTACGACACCTCAGACCGTTTGTACTTCGAGCCATTGACGCTCGAAGACGTGCTCGAAATCGTCGACAAAGAAAAGCCAACCGGCGTGATCGTTCAGTACGGTGGTCAAACACCGTTGAAATTGGCCCTCGGTTTGGAAGCGGCTGGCGTGCCCATCATCGGCACCAGCCCTGACATGATTGACGCGGCCGAAGACCGTGAGCGTTTCCAAAAGTTGTTGCAAGATCTTGGCCTGCGTCAACCGCCCAACGCCACCGCCCGCACCGAACCAGAAGCTTTGGAAAAAGCGGCGGCCTTGGGTTACCCCTTGGTCGTTCGTCCCAGCTATGTGTTGGGTGGCCGCGCCATGGAAATCGTGCACGAGCAACGTGACCTCGAGCGCTACATGCGTGAAGCCGTCAAGGTGTCGCACGACTCGCCGGTGTTGCTCGACCGTTTCTTGAACGATGCGATTGAGTGCGATGTGGACTGCTTGCGTGACCCAGAAGGAAAAACCTTCATTGGTGGCGTGATGGAACACATCGAACAAGCAGGTGTGCACAGCGGTGACTCGGCTTGCTCTTTGCCTCCTTATTCCCTGTCAGACGCCACAGTGACCGAACTCAAGCGCCAATCTGCCGCGATGGCCGGTGCTTTGAATGTGGTGGGCTTGATGAACGTGCAGTTTGCGATTCAGCATGTGGATGGCAAAGATGTCATCTACGTGCTCGAAGTCAACCCACGCGCGTCACGCACGGTGCCTTATGTGTCCAAAGCCACGGGCATCCAGTTGGCCAAGGTCGCTGCGCGTTGCATGGCGGGTCAAACCCTCGCATCACAAGGCATCACCCAAGAAGTCACGCCTCCTTATTTCAGCGTGAAAGAAGCGGTGTTCCCCTTCGTGAAGTTCCCAGGCGTCGATACGATTTTGGGCCCCGAGATGAAGTCCACGGGCGAAGTCATGGGCGTCGGTAAAACATTTGGCGAAGCTTTTGTGAAGAGCCAATTGGGCGCAGGCACCAAGTTGCCACGCCCACGTGATGCCGATGGCCGCGCCACAGGCAAGGTGTTCATTTCGGTGAAAAACAACGACAAGCCACGTGCCATTGAAGTCGCACGCCAGTTGTCGGCCTTGGGTTTTGAGTTGATTGCGACCAAGGGCACAGCATCTGCGATTGTGGAGGCCGGTGTGCCTTGCGATGTGGTGAACAAAGTCACCGAAGGCCGCCCACACATTGTGGACAGCATCAAGAACAACGAAGTGGTGTTGGTCATCAACACGGTGGAAGAGCGCCGCAATGCGATTGCCGATTCGCGCCACATCCGTACCTCGGCATTGCTCAACCGCGTGACCACCTTCACCACCATTGCCGGTGCCGAAGCCGCGGTGGAAGGCATGAAGTACATGGACAAGTTGGATGTCATTTCTGTGCAAGAGATGCACGCCCAACTGACCGCCTAAGGACACACGATGAGTACAGTTCCCATCACCAAGCGTGGCGCAGAGAAGCTCAAAGACGAGTTGCACAAACTCAAAACTGTGGAGCGTCCCTCCGTCATTGCAGCCATTGCCGAAGCGCGTGCGCAAGGCGACTTGAGCGAAAACGCCGAATACGACGCAGCCAAAGACCGTCAAGGCTTCATCGAAGGCCGCATTCAAGAAATTGAAGGTAAGTTGTCGGTGGCCCAAATCATTGACCCCGCCGCACTCGATGCAGGCGGGCGTGTCGTGTTTGGCGCAACGGTCGCGTTGGAAGACGAAGACACGGGCGACAAAGTGACCTACCAAATCGTGGGTGAAGACGAAGCCGATTTGAAACTCGGCCTCATCAACATCAGCAGCCCGATTGCCCGCGCCTTGATTGGCAAGGAAGAGGGCGATGTGGCCGAAGTGCAAGCGCCGGGCGGTGTGAAGCACTACGAGGTGGTCAAGGTCTCTTACCTTTAACCCCACCAGGCATGGCGCGGCTACACCTCTTTTTGGCAGCGCTGTGGTGGGGCAGTTTGTGTGCCGTCGGTTTCATGGTCGTACCGATGCTGTTCATGCATTTGGAAACCCCAGCCATCGCGGGGCAAATGGCCGCCAAGTTGTTCACCGCGCAGTCTTGGCTGTCCCTCGTGTGTGGCTTGCTGCTTGTGTTGGCGGCCAAACGCTTAGACCAAGATGGTTCTCACGCCCCTTCACCTTGGGTGATTGCCGGCATGTTGTGTGCCTTGTTGCTTGAAGTGGCGGTGAAGCCCCACATCGTGGCGCGTGACAACCTGATGCTGTGGCACAACGTGGGCACTGCTTTGTATGTGGTGCAGTGGGTGTGCGCAGGCCAAACGTTGTGGGCGTTGTGTCCTGCGCCAAATGAGCCTGCCGTTGCAGCAAGCTCAGCCTCCAACGATTAACCCAAGCTGCGTTTTTTGACCGAAATCTTTTTCGGTTTGGCGCGTTTGACTTGACCGCCAGAGGTCAGGCGTTGGTTGCCCAGCACGCGCAACGTTTTCACCTCGGGGCGTTGGCCGCCACGGCTGCTGTACTTGAGCACTTTCACATCGCGTGGGCCTGCCATGCGGTCTTCGTCGACGGTGCGCTCTTTTTCAGCGCGTGGGCGCCACAACACAAACAGCTTGCCGATGTGTTGAATAGGGGCGGCGTTGAGTTGGTCGGCCAAAGCCACAAACATGGCCTCGCGCGCTTGGCGGTCATCGCCCAACACACGGATTTTGATGAGGCCGTGTGCGTTGAGCGCCATCTCGGCTTCTTTGAGGACGGCAGGCGTTAAACCATCGTTACCAATCATCACGACGGGGTCTAAATGGTGCGCTTCGGCGCGGTGAATTTTGCGTTGAGCAGGTGTGAGTTGTATTGCGGACATGCGGGTATTATCCCCGCTCGCTCAAAGGTATGAATTGAAAGCTAAAACTAAAAGCAAAAAGGTCAACAAAACATGGTTGAACGACCATGTGAACGACACCTACGTCAAGCTGGCCCAAAAAGAGGGTTATCGCGCACGTGCGGCTTACAAGCTCAAGGAAATTGACGAGCAGCTCAGCCTCATCAAACCCGGCAACGTGGTGGTGGACTTGGGGTGTGCGCCGGGGGCGTGGTGCCAATACCTGCGCCGCCGCATGTCGCCCGCAGGCGCCGCCACGGGTACTTTGAATGGCACCATCATTGGCTTGGACATCTTGCCCATGGAGCCTGTGGAGGACGTCACGTTCATTCAGGGCGACTTCCGCGAAGAAGAGGTTTTGGCGCAGTTAGAAGCAGCCTTGCAAGGCCGTATCGTCGATGTGGTGGTGTCAGACATGGCACCCAACCTCACTGGCATTGAATCGACCGATGCCACCCGCATTGCCCATTTGATTGAGTTGGCGGTGGACTTTGCACAAAAGCACCTCAAAGACGATGGCGCGCTGGTGGTCAAGCTCTTTCATGGCAGCGGCTACAGCGACTTGGTGAACTTGTTCAAAAGCACCTTTCGCGTGGTCAAGCCGATCAAACCCAAGGCCAGCCGCGACAAATCAAGTGAAACCTTTTTGGTTGGTATGGGCGTGAAAAGTCGCGTTTGCGCAAATCCTTGATTGTTCTAAGGCTGCTTGCGCGAATAAAGCGGTCTCAAGCGCTTGAAACGCCTAAAATCAGGCCCATCTCAGTACATCTCGTACTCTTTTTATTTCGGAGCCCACATTGAACAATCAATGGTTCTCAAAAGTCGCTGTTTGGTTGGTCATCGCTTTGGTGATGTTCACCGTGTTCAAACAGTTTGAAACACGTCCAGGCGCAGGCTCTGGTTATTTGGGCTATTCGGACTTCCTCGAAGAAGTTCGCGCCAAGCGCATCAAGACGGCCACCATCCAAGAAGGTCAGGGTGGGACAGAAATCAGCGCTGTGACCAACGACGAGCGCAAGATCCGCACCACGGCCACTTACCTCGACCGCGGTTTGGTGGGTGACCTCATTGCCAATGGTGTGAAGTTTGACGTCAAGCCCCGCGAAGAAGGCTCGCTGCTCATGACCTTGTTGGTGAGCTGGGGGCCCATGCTGCTGTTGATTGGCGTGTGGGTGTACTTCATGCGCCAAATGCAAGGCGGCGGCAAGGGTGGCGCGTTCAGCTTTGGCAAGAGCAAAGCCCGCATGCTGGACGAGAACAACAACCAAGTCACCTTTGCGGACGTGGCAGGTTGCGACGAAGCCAAAGAAGAAGTGAAAGAAGTGGTGGACTTTTTGAAAGACCCCCAACGCTTCCAAAAACTGGGCGGTCGTATCCCTCGTGGTTTGCTTTTGGTTGGCCCTCCCGGGACTGGCAAAACATTGTTGGCCAAAGGCATCGCCGGCGAAGCCAAAGTGCCGTTTTTCAGCATCTCTGGCTCTGACTTCGTTGAAATGTTTGTGGGCGTGGGCGCGGCCCGCGTGCGCGACATGTTCGAGAACGCTAAAAAGAACGCACCTTGCATCATCTTCATTGACGAGATTGATGCCGTGGGCCGCCAACGTGGCGCCGGTGTGGGTGGCGGTAACGACGAACGCGAACAAACCTTGAACCAAATGTTGGTCGAGATGGATGGTTTCGAAACCAACCTCGGTGTCATTGTGGTGGCCGCCACCAACCGCCCCGACATTTTGGATGCTGCGCTGTTGCGCCCCGGTCGCTTTGACCGTCAGGTGTACGTGACCTTGCCGGACATCCGTGGCCGCGAACAAATCTTGAACGTGCACATGCGCAAAGTGCCGATTGGCCAAGACGTCAACGCCAGCGTGATTGCACGCGGCACACCCGGCATGAGCGGTGCTGATTTGGCCAACTTGTGCAACGAAGCCGCCTTGATGGCTGCACGTCGCAATGCGCGTGTGGTCGAGATGCAAGATTTCGAAAAAGCCAAAGACAAAATCTTGATGGGCCCTGAGCGCAAGAGCATGGTCATGCCTGAAGAAGAGCGTCGCAACACGGCGTATCACGAAGCTGGTCATGCCTTGATTGGTAAGTTGTTGCCCAAGTGCGACCCCGTGCACAAAGTCACCATCATCCCGCGTGGCCGTGCGTTGGGTGTGACCATGAGTCTGCCCGAGAAAGACCGCTACAGCTATGACCGCGAATACATGCTCAACCAAATCAGCATGTTGTTCGGTGGCCGTATTGCCGAAGAAGTGTTCATGAACCAAATGACCACCGGCGCGAGCAACGACTTTGAACGTGCCACGTCGATTGCACGTGACATGGTGACGCGCTATGGCATGACCGAGGCCTTGGGGCCCATGGTCTACGCCGAAAACGAAGGCGAAGTGTTCTTGGGCCGCTCGGTCACCAAGACCACCAGCATGTCCGAAGCCACCATGCAAAAGGTGGATGTGGAAGTGCGCCGCATCATTGATGAGCAATACAACTTGGCCCGTCGTTTGATTGAATTCAACAGTGACAAGATGCACGCCATGGCCAAAGCCTTGCTCGAATGGGAAACCATCGACAAAGAGCAAATCGACGACATCATGGAAGGTCGCACACCACGTCCCCCAAAAGACTGGACACCTCGCACCCCTTCGGGCGGTGACAGCGGTGGCGGCACCCCAGCGGTGCAAGCAGACCCATCCCCCAGCGCGGCTTGAGCGATTGGGTTGAATTAAGAACGGGGCGCAAGCCCCGTTTTTCATGGAGCACTTATGTTTTGGCAAACCACACGTTTTCGCATTGACCTGAGCCAGCCGCAGGTGATGGGCATTGTCAATGTCACCCCTGATTCGTTTTCAGACGGTGGTCAGCATGCCAACACGCGTGCCGCTTTGGCGCATTGCGAACAGTTGCTCAAAGACGGTGCAGACATTTTGGACATTGGTGGCGAGTCCACCCGTCCTGGCGCGCCTGCGGTGTCACTCGACGATGAGTTGGCACGTGTGTTGCCCGTGGTGCGTGAAGCGGTGCGGTTGAATGTGCCCATCTCTGTCGACACATACAAAGCAGAGGTGATGCAAGCCGTGCTAGATGCGGGGGCAGACATCATCAACGATGTGTGGGCCTTGCGTCAGGTCGGTGCGCAGCAAGTGGTGGCAGCGCATGTCCAATGTGGTGTGTGCCTCATGCACATGCATGGCGAGCCGCAAACCATGCAAGCCTTGCCCATGCACGGCAGCTCAATTCAGCCGGTGACTGACTTTTTGAAAGCGCATGCACAAGCGTTGCAAGCCTTGGGGGTTGCGCATGAACGCATGGCCTTAGACCCAGGTGTAGGCTTTGGTAAAACCGTGGCGCAAAACTTTGAACTGCTCGCGCACCAAGACCAGTTATTGGCTTTGGGCTATCCCTTGTTGGTGGGCTGGTCGCGCAAGTCATCCATCGGTGCGGTGACAGGCTGCGAGGTCGGTGAACGCATGGTGCCCAGTGTGGCGGCTGCTGTGCTGGCTGTTGAGCGTGGTGCGCGAATTGTGCGTGTGCATGATGTGGCGCCCACCGTGCAGGCACTCAAAGTTTGGCAGGCCGCGCAAGTTTGAGACAATGCATTCAAACCGATCACAAACAAAAATAACACCCAAGGCAAAACAAGATGACACGCAAATATTTCGGCACAGATGGCATTCGTGGCACCGTGGGCCAAGTCCCCATCACGCCCGACTTTGTGTTGCGCTTGGCGCATGCCGTGGGCCGTGTGCTCAAGCAAACCGAAGCGCACCCCACGGTGTTGATTGGCAAAGACACCCGCATCTCGGGCTACATGTTGGAGTCGGCACTGGAGTCGGGTTTCAACTCAGCAGGCGTCAATGTGGTGTTACTCGGCCCTTTGCCCACGCCCGGTGTGGCCTACCTCACACGCGCCCAACGCGCGAGCCTTGGCGTGGTCATCAGTGCCAGCCACAACCCGTTTGCCGACAACGGCATCAAGTTTTTCAGTGCCAATGGCAACAAACTCAGCGACGCTTGGGAGCTGGCTGTTGAAGCCGCCTTAGAGGAAGCCCCTGTGTGGGTGGACTCGGCCAATCTGGGTAAAACCAAACGCTTGGACGATGCGGCGGGGCGTTACATTGAGTTTTGCAAGAGCACGTTTTCGAACGACCTCACGCTCAAAGGGTTGAAGGTGGTGGTCGATGCCGCGCACGGCGCGGCCTACCACATTGCGCCAAAGGTGTTCCACGAGCTGGGCGCCGATGTGATTTCGATTGGGTGCAGCCCCGATGGTTTGAACATCAACCACGAGGTGGGCGCCACGCACCCTGATGCCTTGGTGCGTGCGGTGAAAGCCAACCACGCCGACTTTGGCATTGCCCTCGATGGCGATGCCGATCGCTTGCAAATGGTGGATGCCCAAGGCCGCTTGTACAACGGCGATGAGTTGCTGTATTTGATGGCCGATGACCGCTTGGCCAATGATGAAGTGGTGCCAGGGGTGGTAGGTACCTTGATGACCAACATGGCCGTGGAAGTCGCCTTGAAAAAGCGTGGCGTGCAGTTTGTGCGCGCCAAGGTCGGCGACCGCTATGTGCTGGAAGAACTGGCCAAACACCATTGGATTTTGGGAGGTGAAGGCTCGGGTCATTTGCTGGCATTGGACAAGCACACCACGGGCGATGGCTTGGTGAGTGCGCTACAGATTTTGCAAACCTGTGTGCGCAGCGGCAAGGCCATGGCAGAGTTGCTCAAAGACGTGACGTTGTTCCCACAAACCCTCATCAACGTGCGTTTACGCCCCGGTCAAGACTGGCAATCGAATGCACGCATGAAAGAAGAAGTGCAAAAAGCCGAGGCCGAATTGGGTGACACAGGCCGTGTGCTGATTCGCGCCAGTGGCACCGAGCCTTTGGTGCGCGTCATGGTGGAGGCGCGTGATGAAGCGCAAGCCAACGCGTGCGCGAAGCGCATTGCGGACACCTTGGCGGCTTAAGGACTGAGGCTTGCTTTCTTGCCCCTGAGCGGGGGCATCAACGCTTCATCTGTCCGAGTGGTCTGAATTTTTGTTGTACCAATTTTTACTGCGATTGACCACGTGAACAACCAACAGCATCACGGGTACTTCAATCAACACCCCCACCACCGTGGCCAGCGCTGCGCCTGATTCAAAGCCAAATAGGCTGATGGCCGTGGCCACTGCCAGTTCGAAAAAGTTGGACGCACCAATCAAGGCCGAAGGGCAAGCCACGTTGTGGGCTTCACCGACAGCGCGGTTGAGGAGGTAAGCCAAGGCCGAGTTGAACAGCACTTGGATGAGGATGGGCACAGCCAACAAGGCAATGACCAAGGGCTGTTTCAAAATCGCCTCGCCCTGGAACGCAAACAGCAACACCAGTGTGGCCAATAAGGCCGCGATTGACCATGGGCCAATTTGGGCCATGACGGCCTCAAATTTGTCTGTGCCTTGCGCCAACAAGGCTTTGCGCCACAGCTGGGCCAACACGACAGGTATGACGATGTACAACACCACCGAGGTGATGAGCGTGTCCCACGGCACGAGGATGGCCGACAGCCCCAGCAAGAACGCCACCAGCGGGGCAAACGCCACCACCATGATGGCGTCGTTCAAAGCCACTTGCGACAAGGTGAACAAAGGGTGTCCGTGGGTCAGGCGGCTCCACACAAACACCATGGCGGTGCAGGGCGCGGCGGCCAACAAAATCAGGCCCGCGATGTAGCTGTCAATTTGTTCGGCAGGCAACAACGGGGCAAACCAATAGCGAATGAAAAACCAGCCCAGCAAGGCCATTGAAAATGGTTTGACCAACCAGTTCACAAACAGCGTCACGCCAATGCCTTTGATGTGCTGACGCACTTCGTGCAAGGCGCCAAAGTCCACCTTCACCAACATCGGAATGATCATCACCCAAATCAACAAGCCCACAGGCAAGTTGACTTGCGCGTACTCCAAGTGGCCAATGGCTTGAAACAACTCAGGCTGCCATTGCCCCAGTGCAATGCCCACGACGATGCACAAGGCCACCCAAGCGGTGAGATAGCGTTCAAAGAAATTCATGCGTGTTCCTGGCTCAGTTCGTGGGCGGTGTGCTGCAACATGGTTTTTTGCAGTTTGTCGGCGGGTAAATCCACCAGCAGTTGCAAACGTTTTTGAATCATGTAGAGCGTGTTGCGAAAGGCCGCCAAACGGTCTTCATCCGTGCCTTCTAAGGCGGAGGGGTCGGCATAGCCCCAGTGTGCGGTGGCGGGCTGGCCCGGCCAGTAGGGGCACACCTCACCCGCGGCGTTGTCGCACACGGTGATGACCAAGTCCATGTGTGGTGCATCGGGTTTGGCAAACTCGTCCCAGCTTTTGCTGCGCAAGTAAGTGGTGTCAATGCCGGCGGACTTCAACACTTGGATGCCCAGTGGGTTGGGTTGTTGGTTCTCGCGCGGGCTGCTGCCCGCTGAGTAGGCTTTGAAGCGTGTGCCACTGGCGCCGCTGGCCATGTGGTTGAGCAAGGCTTCAGACAAGATGCTGCGTGCAGAGTTGTGTGTGCACAAAAAGAGAACGTTCAAAGTAGTCATGGTGTGAAACGGGATGGGTGGATAGGACGAAATTCGATGGCGGGTTGGCGATCAGCAGCAGCCGCCACCCGGTGTGCAGCACGCGCCTGCTTTGATGCGTGGTTTCTCGGCCGTCGTGAGTGGCGCAGTGGTTGCAGCCGCAGCGGCAGGCGCGGCAGGTGCGCAACACAGATCCATGGCCAAGCACGCGGTGTGCTTGAGGCCCGTGGTCAAGGTCAAGGTGTGGCCATCGCTGCTGCCTGCGGTGACGGGGTATTGCGACACCACGCCGGCCTCGTGCTCAATCTCCACAGGTAAGTCGAGGGAAGGCAGCACATCCCCCGCAATACGCAAGATGTTGGCCAGTTTGCTGGTTTCTAAGCGGTGCTCCACATCGCTGTGCACCCAGGTTTGCAGCAGGCAGCTCTCGGTCTTGCGACGTGTGCCGCCACAGTCCATGAAACGCTTGGTCGCATGGCCCACTTCGGTGATGTGAAAGTGGGGTGCCACAGCTTCGCCATTGGGCAACACGATGCGCAGGGCTTGGTGCGGGTGGGCTTCCAACACACCTAAAAATTGTTCAACGTTCATGGTGTTTTCCTTTTGGTGAATCAGCAACAGGTTGTCGAGGTCTTTGGCACCACAGCGCACGATTGGCCTTGGCAGCAGTCTTGGGTGAGGTAGGTCAGCAAGTCGTTCATGCGTGCAAACTCGGCGCGGTAGATCAGGTGACGGCCACTGGCCTCGGCGCTGACCAAGCCCGCATGGCTCAAGGCTTTGAGGTGAAACGACAAGGCACTGGGCGCAATTTGCAGCAGGGCGGCAAGGGCGCCGGGTGTCAACCCTTCATCGCCAGCCACGACCAGGGCTCGAAAAGCGCGCAAACGTTGGCCTTGCGCCAATGCCGCCAAGGCTTCTACCGCTTGTGTTTCGGGAATTTTTTGAGATTTCATATTTCAATAATACTTGAAATATTGAAGTGATCAAGCGTCATATTTGTCACAGTTTCGTCACAATGGATCGCTAAAGTCACCGCTGTTCTTACCAATTGAAGGAATCACATGAACACGAAACGCACATTCATCAAATCCGTGGCCGCCGCTGCAATGGCAACTTTGGCCATGGGTTCTGCCTTCGCTGCCGACATCACTGGCGCAGGCGCGACTTTCCCATTCCCCATGTACGCCAAGTGGGCTGAAGCCTACAAAGCCGCAACAGGCAACGGTTTGAACTACCAATCCATTGGTTCTTCAGGCGGTATCCGTCAAATCAAAGCCAAGACCGTGACTTTTGGTGCGACCGATGCACCTTTGTCTGGTGAGGAGCTTGAGAAAGACGGTTTGGTTCAATTTCCCGCCATCATCGGCGGCACGGTGCCTGTGGTGAACTTGGAAGGCTTCAAGCCCGGTGAATTGCGCGTGACGGGGGCTGTCCTCGCCGACATGTTCTTGGGCAAGATCGCCAACTGGAACGACCCCAAAATTGCAGCGTTGAATCCGGGTAAAAAATTGCCTGACCAAGCCATCACCATCGTGCACCGCGCTGACGGTTCTGGCACCACTTTCAACTTCACCGATTATTTGACCGCCGTGAGCAAAGACTGGTCTACCACCGTGGGCAAGGGCGCTGCAGTGAAGTGGCCAGCGGCTTCTTCCGTGGGTGGCAAAGGCAACGAAGGCGTGGCTGCGAACGTGAACCGTGTCAAAGGTTCTTTGGGTTATGTGGAATACGCGTACGTCAAAAAGAACAACATGACGTTCATGCAGTTGCAAAACGCCGATGGCAAGTATGTGGCACCCGATGATTTGACATTCGCTGCAGCCGCAGCAGGTGCTGATTGGATGAGCGTGCCTGGTATGGGTGTGTCTATGGTGAACGCCAAAGGCGCCAACAGCTGGCCTATCAGCACGGCCTCGTTCATCTTGATGTACAAGCAACCCACCGACAAAGCTGCCGCTGCTGAAGCCATCAAGTTCTTCGATTGGGCATTCACCAACGGTAAGAAAATGGCACAAGACCTCGATTACGTGGCTTTGCCAGACAGCTTGACAACTCAAATCCGCGCCAAGGTGTGGACACAAATTCAAAAGTAATTTGAATTGAGCTAACAAACTCCGTCGGCCTTGTTGTGAGTGCCGACGGATTTTTAGTTTTTAAGAAGTAGGGTGTTTCTATGAGTCTAGGGTCTGTCATGCGCTCACAAAATTTACTGAGAGAAGAACCCAGTCAAGCCATCAGTGCTGACATGGTGGCGATTGCGAAAAAGCAACGCACGCAAGACTTCTTCTTTCACCGCATCACGCAAGCGTTTTCGTTGCTGGTGTTGGCGGCGTTGTTGGGCATCATTATTTCCTTGTTTGTGAATGCATGGCCTACTTTCCAAAAGTTTGGGTTTAACTTTTTGTGGCGCATCGAGTGGGACATCATCAACGCTGAATTTGGTGCCGCCATTGCCATCGTGGGCACCATGGCCAGCGCAGGCATTGCGTTGTTGTTAGCCGTACCTTTGGCGTTTGGTGTGGCCGTGTTTTTGACCGAAACCTGTCCTGTGTGGCTGCGTCGGCCTTTGGGCACCTCGATTGAATTGTTGGCGGCTGTGCCCTCCATCATTTACGGCATGTTTGGCTTGTTTGTGTTTGCCCCCTTGTTTGCCGATTACGTGCAAGTGCCGTTGCAACAAATCTTGGGTGGTATGCCTTTGGTGGGGTGGTTGTTTGGTGGCGCCACCAACGGCATGGGCATCTTGGCCGCGGGCATTGTGCTTGCCTTCATGGTGTTGCCCTTCATCGCTGCGGTGATGCGCGATGTGTTTGAAATCACACCGCCTATTTTGCGCGAGTCAGCTTATGGCTTGGGTTGCACGACGTGGGAAGTGGTGCGCCAAGTGGTGTTGCCTTACACCCAAAAAGGGGTGATCGGCGGCATCATGTTGGGCTTGGGTCGTGCCTTGGGCGAAACCATGGCAGTGACCTTTGTGATTGGCAATGCCAACCGCATGCCGACCTCTTTGTTCTCGCCCGGTACATCCATTGCTTCTGTGTTGGCCAACGAGTTTGGTGAAGCAGAGGCGCTGCATTTCTCGACTTTGTTTGCATTGGGTTTCTTGCTGTTTGTCATCACCTTTGTGGTGCTGGCTGCCGCCAAGATGATGATCATGCGTGCTGAAAAAGCCAAAGGCAACTAAGAGGTTTCTATGGAAATGAACAATCAACTTTACACAAAGCGCCGCATCACCAGCATGTTGGGCTTGGTGTTTTCCATGAGCGCCATGGCCGTCGGTTTGGCTGTGTTGCTTTGGATTCTCTATGTGTTGTTTGCGAACGGTCTGTCGGCTTTGGATGCCCACTTGTTGACCAGCGACACACCAGCACCGGGCACCGAAGGTGGTGGCTTGCGCAATGCCATCGTAGGCAGCTTGATGATTGTGGGCTTGACGGTGTTGGTGTCGACCCCCGTGGGGATCTTGGCAGGGGTGTACCTCACAGAATACGGTGACGAAAGCAAAACAGCCGAGTTGACCCGCTTCGTGACCGACATCATGTTGTCTGCCCCGTCGATTGTGTTGGGCTTGTTTGTCTACGCGATTGCAGTGGCGACCGTGGGTAATTTTTCGGGCTATGCCGGTAGTTTGGCGTTGTCACTCATCGCCGTGCCTGTGATCATGCGCACCACTGAAAACATGTTGCGCTTGGTGCCTGGCAGTTTGCGCGAAGCTGCATTTGCCTTGGGTGCGCCGCGTTGGAAAGTGTCGACCTTCATCACCTTGCGTGCCGCCAAGAGCGGTGTGATGACGGGTTTGTTGTTGGCGGTGGCCCGCATCAGCGGTGAAACAGCGCCGTTGTTGTTCACCGCGCTCAACAACCAATTCTTCAGCACCAACATGGGTGCACCTATGGCCAACTTGCCTGTGGTGATCTTCCAATTCGCCATGAGCCCGTACGACAACTGGGTGCGTCTGGCTTGGGCAGGGGCCCTCTTGATTACCTTGACCGTGCTCGTGCTCAACGTGTTGGCACGTGTTTTCTTCCGCGAAAAAGTCAGCGCCTAATTTCACTCGGGAATTTTAAAAATGTCTGAAATCCACACAGCACAAAAGAACGCCATTGAAGTTCGCAACCTGAACTTTTTCTATGGCAAGTTCCAAGGCCTTCGCAATGTCACCATGGACATTGCCGAGCGCAAAGTCACCGCCTTCATTGGCCCCTCCGGCTGTGGCAAGTCCACCTTGTTGCGCACCTTGAACCGCATGTACAGCCTGTATCCAGGTCAACGCGCTGAAGGTGAAATCAATTTTTACGGTCAAAACATTTTGGATGCAGGCCAAGACTTGAACCTCTTACGCGCGCGCATTGGCATGGTGTTCCAAAAGCCCACACCGTTTCCGATGACGATTTACGACAACATCGCGTTTGGCGTGCGTTTGTATGAAAACCTCAGCAAAACCGAGATGGACGAACGCGTGGAATGGGCTTTGACCAAAGCGGCGTTGTGGACCGAAGTCAAAGACAAGCTGGGTCAAAACGGTTTGTCGCTTTCGGGTGGCCAGCAGCAGCGTTTGTGCATTGCACGCAGCGTGGCGGTGAAGCCCTCGGTGTTGTTGTTGGACGAGCCCACTTCGGCGCTCGATCCCATTTCAACAGGCAAGGTCGAAGAGCTGGTGCATGAGCTCAAGGCCGACTACACCATTGCCATCGTGACCCACAACATGCAACAAGCGGCGCGCTGCAGCGATTACACCGCTTACATGTATTTGGGTGAATTGGTTGAGTTTGGTGAGACAGAGCAAATCTTCTTCAAACCCAACAAAACCGCCACAGAAGACTACATCACTGGCCGCTTCGGCTAATAGGAGACATCACCATGCCAGAAAAACACCTGTCCTCACAGTTTGATACTGACCTCAACAACATCTCCTCGCATGTGATGGAGCTCGGTGGTTTGGTCGAATCGCAAATTCGCCAAGCCGTGTTTGCTTTGTCTCAGTTCAGCCCAGAAGCGGCTGATGATGTGTTGGTGACTGAAAACAAAGTCAATGCCTTAGAAGTTGAAATCGACCGTGAAATCGCGTCCGTCATTGGCCGTCGCCAACCCACCGCACGTGATTTGCGTTTGCTCATGGCCATGTCTAAAACCACCGCCAACTTAGAGCGTGTGGGCGATGAGGCGGCCAAGATTGCCCGCATGGTCAAGTCCATCATCGAAAGCTCTGCGCCGCGTTCATTGCCTTCTGGTGACTTGCGTGTGTCCGCTGAAATGGCCTCTGGTTTGTTGCGAAAAGCGCTCGATTCGTTCGCACGTTTGGACGTGCCTATGGCGGTGACCATCTTGCGTGAAGACAACGCCATCGATAAAGAGTTTGATGGGTTTGTGCGCAAGTTGATCACCTACATGATGGAAGACCCACGCACCATCTCGGCCAGCCTTGATTTGTTGTTTGTGGCAAAAGCCATCGAACGGATTGGTGATCACTCCAAAAACATTGCCGAGTTTGTCATCTACATCGTCAAAGGTGAAGACGTGCGTCACACACCGTTGGCTGATGTTGAATCATCCATGGGCTAATTGAAAGTATTTCGAAGATGAAAGTTGCACGCGTTTTGGTCGTTGAAGATGAGTCAGCCATTGCTGAACTCATTTCAATCAATTTACGCCACAACGGTATGCTGCCGATGCTGGCGGCCGATGGTGTTGCGGCACAAAAGCACATCGACGAAGTGTTGCCAGATGTGATTTTGTTGGATTGGATGTTGCCTGGCCAAAGTGGCTTAGAGTTGGCGCGCCGCTGGCGTGCCGACCCGCGCACCAAAACCACGCCCATTCTGATGCTCACTGCGCGTGGCGACGAGCCCGACAAAATTGCAGGTTTAGATGCCGGTGCAGATGACTACATCACCAAACCGTTTTCTACCCAAGAGCTGTTGGCCCGTATCCGTGCTGTGCTGCGCCGTCGAGCGCCTGAGCAAGCGAGTGATGTGGTGACCATTGGTGCGTTGAAGTTAGATGGCTCCACACATCGTGTGAGCTTTCATGACCAAGGCATCAAACTCGGCCCTACCGAATTCAAACTGCTTAACTATTTGATGCACCATGCCGAGCGTGTGCACAGTCGCAGTCAGCTGTTGGATCGGGTGTGGGGTGACCATGTGTTCATTGAAGAGCGCACCGTCGACGTGCACGTCAAACGCTTGCGTGAAGCCTTGGGTGATGCAGGCAGTATGGTGGAAACGGTGCGTGGCGTAGGATACAGAATTACCCACCAGTCCTAAACCCACGCAAGGTTCATGTGATTAGTCGATTTCTTTCTTTTTTCTCCTTGTTGGCCTTTGGTGCCGCGATCGGTTTCACATGGGCCGTGATCGGTGCCAAGCAACCGCAATCGCTGTTTTTGTTGCTTGGTGCATTGGTCGCAGGACTGATTTGGATGTTGATCGATGCATGGCGTGGCTATCGTGTTCGGTCTTGGTTGCGTCACGGCGATTTGGCCATGGCACCACAGATGTCCGGCTGGTGGGGGGTGGTCTTAGACCGCGCTCGCAAGCTTTTACGGGACCGTGAACGCAGCATCAGCGCGGGTGAGCAAAGGCTCAAAGATTTCTTATCAGCTATTCAGGCCTCACCCAATGGCGTGTTGATGCTGGATGCGAATGCACAGATCGAGTGGTGCAATCAGACCGCTGCCACCCACCTAGGGATTCATCCCGAGCGTGATGTCATGCAGCGTGTGGGAAATTTGCTTCGAGACCCGATTTTTACCGCGTACATGGCGGTTGAAAATCCTGTTGACCCTGTGGTGATTGCAGGGCATCGACATCGGGTGGAACGTCCGGTGCGTATCTCCGTGCAGCGTCATCGCTACGGAGAAGGTAAACAACTGTTGCTCACACGTGATGTCACTCTGTTGGAACAAGCAGAAGCCATGCGGCGTGATTTTGTGGCCAATGTGTCGCATGAAATTCGGACCCCTTTGACCGTGATGTCTGGTTTTGTCGAAACCTTGCAAACATTGCCCCTGAATGCGGATGAACAAAAACGCTATCTTGGATTGATGGCGATACAAGCGGTTCGGATGCAAGGTTTGGTGGAAGACTTGCTGACGCTCTCGCGTTTAGAAGGCAGCCCGATTCCTAATTTCTCCAACACCATGCCCTTGATGGGCTTGATGCAAACTTGTGAGTCAGAAGCACGCGGCCTCTCGGCGGCCATTTCTCAAGGTGCTGCGCCTCAAATCATCCAGTTCGATGTCAATCCATCGCTGGTGGGTGCATGGCTGATGGGGGAGGCGCGTGAGTTACAAAGTGCTTTGTCCAATTTGGTGAGCAATGCCGTGCGGTACACCCCAGTGGGGGGACAAATTCATGTCAACGTCGATTCAGGGACGGATGGTGCTTTGTTGATCTCCGTTCTCGATACCGGTCCAGGTATTGCGGCAGAACATTTGCCACGCTTGACGGAGCGCTTTTACCGTGTGGACCGAAGCCGCTCACGTGAGTCGGGTGGCACAGGCTTGGGTTTGGCCATTGTCAAACACGTGATGCAGCGTCACGGTGGCAGCTTGTCGATCACCAGCGAAGTGGGGCAAGGGTCGTGCTTCAAGCTGGTGTTTCCATCGACCCGATGGCGCCTGCCCACTTAAGCAGGAACGGCGCGGCATTCTCCGCAAAAAAAATGATTGGCATTTAAAAAGCGACGAAATGAGCCGCTAGATCTTGGCTTGTGTGTGCCGCACTTGATGCAACTCATCATTTCACCTGTTCTTCCTGTGCCTTCAAAGGGGGAGCCATTTTTCTTTTTGCTGTAGCGCAAGCCATCGTCTTTGATTTCAGAAGAGTCGTGTTTGTGATAAGTCATGTGGGTGTTGTTCATTGTTTTTTCAGGCGACGTTTTTCAAAATGCTTGAGCAAGACGTATGTGATCAAGCCGATGAATGCAGAGCCCACCAAAAAACTTCCATACGCCAATGGCCAAGGTATTCCCTCGGTCATCATGGAAAACTCAGACATACCACCCACGCCTGCCAAGATGTTGATGGGCATGAACACCACGCTGAACACGGTGAGTTGATTCACGCGCTTGTTTTGGTTGATGTTGATGAAACCAATGGTGGCATCCATCAAAAAGTTGATCTTGTCAAACAAGAAAGCGGTGTGGCTGTTCAGCGAATCGATGTTGCGCAAAATTTGTTTGGCATCTGAGATTTGATCAGGGGTCAGTAAACGACCGCGCATCAAAAAGCTGAGTGCCCGTTGTGTATCGAGAATATTGCTGCGAATGCGACCATTTTGGTCCTCTTCCTCTGCGATGTCCGCCAAAATGCCCGCCGCCTCTTGGTCGGTGATGGCTTCACTCAGCACATGACGACCCACCACGCCTAGCTTGGCGTAAATGTTTTCCAAAGAGTCTGCTGAAACCTCCACATCTGCACCATAGAGGTCTAACAACAAGTCAATGCAATCGGTCACGTAATTCGGTTGCGTGAGCGCGCGTCGTCGTTGGTGTCGAAACACGGACAGTTCTTCATTGCGCAAAGAAACAAAATGCCACCGTGCAAAATGAAAGCAACCGGCACGCTTTTGGAATTGCCATCACGGTCTAACAGGAAGTTAGAGTGCAAGTGAATGTCATCGTTTTCTTCCACATGGAATCGAGCGCTCACCTCCAAATCGGTGGCTTCTATCGGATCTGGCAATTCAACGCCAAAGTGCGACCCTACAAACACACGCTCGGCTTTGCTGGAGTTGATCAAATCCACCCAGATGGGCTTGACACCTTCGAGATCTTTGCGGCCAGACAGCGGAATGCTTTTGAGTCGACCATCAACCAGCTCATACACATTGATCTTGCTGTCTTCAAAATCGGGTTGTCGATCGCCAGCAACGTCCATGCGACGTTCGTCCGATATTTCCCAAAGCACATCGTTTTCACGGTCTGCAGGAATTTTGTCCCAAAGTTTTTTTGCATCTTCTAAAGGCAATGCATCCAGGTAACTTCCGAGTTCCATGGCGCTTTGCTTGGCAATGAAGTTTTGCAGTTCAGCGTCATGTTGTTTTTGAAGCAAGGACTCAACAAAATCATGTTTGTGCATGTGTTGGCTGTGGACCATGCCATCTACTAATTTTTGTTTGTTCAACATAACGATCAAGTTTTTGAGTGACATGCAGCGTTCCGGCAGTTTTATTCGCTGGATGAATTGATATCTCAGCAGCCAGATGGACTGGGTTGCTGTGTTGATCGCATTAAATGTAGTGAAAAAACTTCAAAAACAATGCGGTGAGCCAAACGCTCATGCAAAGAAGAATGCTGAGCAGCACAGCCGCACTTCCCAAGTCTTTGCAACGCTTAGAGAGGTCGTGCCACTGAGGGCCGACGCGATCGATGGCAGACTCTAGGCCTGTGTTCAAAAGTTCAACTGTCAAAACAAAAATCACCGATCCTGAAAGAAGTGAAGTTTCAACCCAGTCATTGCCCACATAAAACGACAACGGGATCAATACAAATGCAAGGTAAGCCTCTTGCTTGAATGCAGGTTCATGCATGGCGGCTTGAAGCCCTTGCACGGAGTAGCCAAATGCATGAATAACGCGGTTCAACCCTCGTCTTTGCTTTTGTAGGTTTTCATGAATCTGATCCATGGGGTTCAAATTTACAAATGATTTATGACGTTGACGTGAAATATGGCATGCGGGTGATCAATAAATTTCTGGTACCACCATGTCGTTAGGGACAGGATGGCGGATGTAGTCGGGGTTGCGCACACGTGCGGGCAATGCAATTTCTGGATGCGCAATTTCGTGGTAATCAAAATGTGCCAGAAGGTGATGAATGCAATTCAAGCGAGCACTCTTTTTGTCAACCGCTTGCACCACCCACCACGGCGCTTCTGGGATATGCGTGCGCTCAATCATGGTTTCTTTTGCGACGGTGTAGTCTTCCCAGCGGCGACGGCTTTCTAGGTCCATGGGGCTGAGCTTCCATTGTTTCAATGGATCGTGAATGCGACCTAAAAAGCGTGTGTGTTGTTCGTCATCTGTGATGGAAAACCAATATTTGATGAGTGTGATGCCGCTGCGTGCGAGCATTTTTTCGAATTCAGGGACGGTGCGGAAAAATTCTTCGTACTCATCGTCGTTGCAAAACCCCATCACGCGTTCCACACCTGCTCGGTTGTACCAGCTGCGGTCAAACAGCACAATTTCACCTGCCGCGGGTAAGTGTGCAACGTAGCGTTGGAAATACCACTGGGTACGTTCACGGTCATTGGGGGCGGGTAGGGCGGCGACGCGGCATACACGTGGGTTGAGGCGTTGCGTGATGCGTTTGATGACACCACCTTTGCCCGCAGCATCGCGGCCTTCAAACAAGATGACCACTTTTTGCTTGGTGGCCACAACCCAGTCTTGCAGCTTGACCAGCTCACCTTGTAAACGCAACAGCTCGCGAAAGTATTTGACTCGGTCGGTGTTGTCACCTTCCTCGTCGATCGACATTTCTAACTCTTCATCTAAGCTGTCCAAGAGGTCATCGCGAAGACGTTGCATGTGTTCTTCATCGAGTTTGTGTTGGTCTGTCATGGTGAGCTCCTTTGGCGTCAATCATCTCTGTGGACTGTTTCAACTTGATGACGGATGTCACTGAATATTCACATTGCGGACTTATATTTTTTAAGTCACTGTGGCTCGATACTTTGAAGAGGTGCTCTTATTACTTACCGTTTAATTTATGGCTTGGCATTGCTTTTCGCTTTGTCCGGCTGTGCTGTGCGCCCTTTGGTGGTAGATCAAACAGCACAGGCCTTGTCAGGACAAGGGATGTCTCATGAAGATGATTTGCAACTTGCACGTGAAGCCAGTGCGTTTTATTTGAAGTTTTCAGAATCGGTGCTCAAAGAGACACCGGGTCATTTGAAATTGGCGGAATCAGTCTCTGCAGGTTTCACGCAATATGCCTATGCCTTTGTGGCCCTTGATGCTGAAAAAATAGATGCCAAAAATCCCAAGGCCGCTGCTGAGATGCGTGAGCGCGCAGCACGCTTGTACGCACGTGCGCATCGCCATGCCATGGTCGCGCTGGAACGCAGTTCGCCAGGGTTTGACGAGGCCTTAAGACAAGCCAACCCCACGAAGCAACCCAAGCTCACAGCGGACCAAGTGCCCTTGGCGTATTGGGCCGCTGCGTCGCTAGGTGGTTGGATCTCGATGTCCAAAGATGACCCAGATTTGGTGGCGGATTTGCCTCTGTCAATGCGGTTGGCCGAACTGGCGTGGCAAATCAAGCCAGAGTTTGGGCAAGGGGCATTGGCCAGTTTGATGGGCACCTTGGAAAGCGCAAAAGTAGGGGGCTCACGACACAAAGCGCAACTCTATTTTGACCAAGCCATTGCGTTTGGTAAGGGGCAAGAAGCAGGGGCTTTTGTGGCCAAAGCCGAAGGTGTGGCCTTGCCTGCGGAGGATCGAAACATGTTTGAACAGTTGCTCAAACAGGCGATTGACATCAGCAATCAGCATCGCAGTTTGCAAAACGAAGTGATGCGCGAGCGTGCGCAATGGTTGCTCTCATCGGTGGATGAACTTTTTTGAAAGCATGGAATGTCTAAATTTTTGAAATCTTGTTTGCACGTGTGTGTGGGGGTGAGCTTGCTGTGTGCTCACGCCTTGTCGTGGTCAGCCGACAAGCAGTTACGTTTTGGAACGTTGGCTCCGAAGAACTCGCTTTACCACCGCCAACTGATGGACATTGGTGACGCATGGCGCAATGCGCAAGGCGGCACTGCCAAGTTTGTGGTGTATCCAGACGGTAGCCAAGGTGGTGAGACTGAGATGGCACGGCGTATGCGAATTGGCCAATTGCAAGGCGCACTGTTGTCGGTGGTGGGGTTGCGCGAAATTGAGCCTTCCATTGCGGCGTTGCAGTCGATGCCCTTGCTGTTCAAGTCTTGGGAAGAGGTGGACTACGTGCGCGAGAAGATGCGCCCTGCGATGGAGAAAAAGTTTCTCGACAAAGGCTTCGTGGTGTTGGCTTGGGGCGATGCCGGTTGGGTGCGCTTCTTCTCGAAAGATCCGGCCTTCAAACCTGAGGACTACCAAAAGATGAAATTTTTCGCCTGGGGAGGTGAGGCCGACCAACAAGAAATCATGAAGAGCATGGGTTACACCCCTGTGCCGCTGGAGACCAGTGACATCTTGCCATCGGTACAAACGGGCATGATCAATGTGGTGCCTTCGACGCCTTACTTTGCCTTGGCCAGCCAGGTGTACACCATGGCCCCCAATATGCTGGAAATTAACTGGGCACCTATCGTCGGTGCACTGGTGGTGACCAAAAAGTCTTGGGATGACATGACGCCTGAAACGCAAGCAGCCGTGCGTGTGGCCAGTGACAAAGCGGGCGCACAAATTCGCATCAAGGCGCGTCAAGAAGTGGAAGAGGCTGTCGATGCGATGAAAAAACGTGGCTTGGTGGTGAACAAGCCCAATGCAGAGCAAACGCGTGCATGGAACGACTTGGCTGAAAAGCTCTACCCACGCATTCGTGGCACCTTGGTGCCCGCTGAGACCTTTGATGAGGTGTTTCGACATTTGAAGGCTTATCGCGCAGGCAAAGGTAAATGATGGATCGCTTTCTGAAAGGTTTGATGCAGGCGGATACATGGCTGGCATCAATCGCGTTGGTGTTCATGGCCCTGATTCCTCTGGTGGAAATTTTGTCGCGCCCGATGATGGGCAAGGGCATTGATAACGCCCCGGTGGTGGTTCAACACTTGGGCTTGTTGATGGCCATGGCCGGTGCGATTGCGGCTGAACGCTTCGGTCATCTCACCAGTTTGGGGGTGTTGATTCCGCGTTTTTATTCCTTGGGACAGTTTGGGGCTGCTGCCATTTGCGGCATGCTGGCCTGGGCCAGTGGACAGTTGGTGCTCAGCGAAATGACAGCAGCGCAAATGCTCGCTTATGGGTTGCCTGTGTGGTGGTTTGAGGCGGCGATGCCGGTGGGCTTTGTGTGCTTGGCCATGAAACTGGGAGCACGTTGTGCTGTCAAATGGGGGGGGCAGTTGATGTGCGCACTGGCTGCACCTTTGCTGGGGGCGTGGTTGGCCTATGGTTTGGATGGTGACGCATTGCCACTGTGGCCGTGGGTGGTGGGCTTGGTGTTGCTTTTGTCATGCGGGGCGCCCATTTTTGCTGTGCTGGGTGGTTTTGCGCTGGCCTTGTTTTGGCAAGAAGGTTTGCCATTGGCCTCGATCGCACTGTCGCATTACCAAATCACGGTCAATCCATCTTTGCCTGCATTGCCGCTTTTCACGTTGGCTGGATTGATTTTTGCGGGGACAGGCGCCGCGCAACGTTTGGGGGCTGTGTTTGTCGCTTTGTTTGGTGGTGGCAAAACCGGCACTGTGATTGCGACAACCGTTTTGTGTTCCTGTTTTACTGCTTTTACAGGTGGTAGTGGTGTGACAATTTTGGCCTTGGGCGGTTTGTTGTTGCCACTTCTTCAAGGTGTGGGTTACCCAGAACGAAAGAGCATCAGCTTGGTCACCAGTGCCAGTGCCTTGGGGGTGTTGTTGGCGCCTTCCGTGCCGCTCATCATGTACGCCATCATTGCACGTGTGCCAATCAACACCATGTTCTTGGCAGGGATCGTGCCTGCTGTCGTGATGGTCGTGTGCCTGTTGATCTTTGGCGGTTATTTACGCCGTGATAGGGCTTTGCAAGCGCCGCAAGAAAAATCTGAATTGAGCACAACCACCTTGCGCGATGCGGCATGGCATGCCAAATGGGAGCTGTTGGCACCTGTGGTGGCGATTGGTTCGCTGGGCAGTGGCTTTGCCACACCCACCGAAAGTGCAGCGCTCACGGCGATTTACGCTGTGCTCACGCAAGCTTTTGCCCACCGTGAATTGGGTGCACAAAAACTTGGCGAATGCTTGTCACAGTGCACCCAAATCATTGGCGGTGTGATGTTGATCTTGGGCATGGCTTTGGGACTCACCAATTATTTGGTGGATGCAGGCATTCCAGACTTGGCAACGGAATGGGTGCAAAGCGTCACGCAAAACAAATGGGTGTTTTTGTTGGCTTTGAACGTGTTTTTGTTCGCCGCAGGCGCGTTGATGGAAATCTATGCAGCCATCGTGGTGTTGGTGCCTTTGTTGCTGCCTTTGGCAACCAGTTATGGCATTGACCCTGTGCACTTTGGCATCATCTTTTTGGCAAACATGGAGATGGGATTTTTATGCCCACCCGCAGGGATGAATATCTACTTTGCATCCGCTGTTTTCAAGCAACCTATTCGAACAGTGGCTGTTTCGGTTGCGCCCGCTTTGATGGCAATTTTTGTCGGCACGTTGCTCATTTCGTGGTTGCCAATGCTGGCCACGGGTTTGCCAAATGTGGTGGCGACTTTGATGCGCTGAGTAACTCCAGCTGGCTGCTCACACTGCGATGTGATAGATGTGCCAAGGTCCTGCGCGAGTGCCCTTGTGGCGAGAGTAACTCACCTGCATGAACCTTGGCCTCTATGCCATGCGATGCCATGACTTGATGCAGTGACTGAACAAAACCAATGTCACCGATGAAAGCAGCTTTCAAGCACAGTTCACCAGACATTGGATTGGTGTAGCGAATGGCCAAAGGTTGGACTTGAATGTCGTGGTTGATCGCTGCTTCAAACAAGTTCGCGTGAAAGAGGCTGACCGTGTGGCCTTCGCTGCTGGTGCCTTCTGGAAAACCTGCAACGCAGTAGCCGTGGTGGAGCGCACTTGACAGCTCATCCACCATGCGCCGAGCCGAGCTGGGAGATCCACGGTCGACAAACACCACGCCACAACCCGTGGCAATGCTGCCAACAACCGGCCAATTTTTCACTTCCGATTTGGCAACAAAGATGCTGGGCTGAATCGATTGAATGATGAGTGCATCGACCCAAGACACATGGTTGGCCACGAGCATGAGAGGCGAGGGGGATGTTTCTATTGGTGTCAGCGATGTTTCATGCACCACCTGAATACCAAGAATTTTTAATGTATTTCTTGACCAGGTTTTGATTTGTTCTAATTTTTGTTCACGGCTCAGTCGAGGGAACTTGATCCACAAAATCCAAAATGCACAGGCAAAAGCGAATATGAGTCTTAGGTATTTGATCAGCATGATTGGCTGTCAAGCATAGGTTTGGTGTATGACAAATTCGTGACCCACTGTCGTGATTTGTCATGAATATTTCATGGAATCTTCGCGGTTAATTCATATCTCTTGATAAGAATTCTTTGCATTGATTCACTAAGGACGGACCATGAAAGAATTACCTAACCCAACCATGCCTTTGTCGTTCATCGATGTGCCTCGGGGGTCGCTTCATCGAAACGATCATGACACTCAAAAAGTTTCTGTCTCTTCCCAAAAAATTGAAAACCGTCCAGCCCTGATTGTTGAATGGGCCAAGCATCAAGATGAAGTGCGCGAAGCGCAGCGTTTGCGCTACGACGTATTTGCCACAGAAATGGGCGCACGCTTGAAAGACAGCATTCCTGGACATGACATCGATTTGTTTGATGATTTTTGTGAACACTTGATCATCCGTGATGATGTCACTGAGCAAGTCATCGGCACTTACCGTGTCTTGACGCCGGCTCAAGCCAAGCGCATTGGCAGCACATATTCAGATTTGGAATTTGACCTCACACGTTTGCGCCAATACCGCGAACGCATGGTCGAGTTGGGGCGTAGCTGTGTGCATCCTGAACACCGTCACGGCGGCGTCATCATGGCGCTTTGGGGGGCTTTGGCTGAGTTCATGGTGCGTAACAAACTCGATGTGATGATTGGCTGTGCAAGCATTCCCATGCTGCACCAAGGGGTGGTGAGTGGTGAGGTGGCTGCCAGCATTTGGCATCAACTCAAGAAAACACATTTGACAGGCATTGAAAACCAAGTGACACCGCGTTTGGCATTGCCCGTGGATCAGTGGGAAGTCAATGCGGCATTCGAGCCGCCAGCACTCATCAAAGGTTACTTGCGCTTAGGTGCCAAAGTTTTGGGTGCGCCTGCATGGGATCCAGACTTCAACACGGCTGATTTGCCCATGTTGATGAAGATCAACGACATGCCCCCCCGCTACCGCAAACACTTTTTGGGCGCTTGATGCACTACAGAGCCATCTTCATCTCGGACCTGCATCTAGGGACGCCTGGTTGTCAAGCTGACGCATTGTTGGATTTTTTAAAAGAAAACACCAGCGATTACTTGTACTTGGTCGGTGACATCATTGATGGCTGGCAATTGCGTCGTCGTTGGTATTGGCCGCAAGCGCACAACGACGTGATTCAAAAGCTTTTGCGCAAAGCGCGCAAAGGAACTCGCGTCATTTATGTGCCAGGCAATCACGACGAGTTCGCGCGGCATTTTTTAGATCACCATTTTGGGGGCATTGAAGTGGTGGATGAGGCCGTACATAAGACGGCCGATGGTCGACAGCTGTGGGTGATCCATGGTGATTATTTCGATGCAGTAGTCCAGCAAGCCAAATGGCTTGCCTATGTGGGTGACTATTTGTACGAGTTCACGCTCAAGCTCAATCGCTACTTAAACAACATGCGTGGTCGTTTGGGGTTGCCTTATTGGTCGCTTTCGGCTTACCTCAAGCACAAGGTGAAAAAAGCACTCAACTACGTCACTGATTTTGAAAATGCGGTTGCACATGAAGCAGCCAAGCATGGCTACCAGGGGGTGGTGTGCGGCCATATTCATCGCGCAGAAATTCGCGATGTCAATGGTGTGTTGTATTGCAACGATGGTGATTGGGTGGAGAGCCGCAGCGCCTTGGTTGAAAACGAACACGGTGAGTTGTCGTTGCTGTATTGGCAAACAGAGCCCATCGTGGTGGACAAACCAGAACTGGTAAAAGCAGCATGAAAATTGCACTCATCACAGACGCTTGGCGCCCTCAAATCAATGGTGTGGTGACCACCTTGGTGGAATTGGTGGATCAGCTCAATGCCAAAGGTCATGTGGTGGAGGTGATTCATCCGGATTTGTTCAAAACGCGTCCATGCCCAGGTTATGCCGGTATTGATTTGGCGGTGAAGCCTTATGTTCAGTTGGCCAAGCAGTTGGATGCGTTTTTACCAGACGTGATTCATGTAGCCACAGAAGGCCCGCTAGGTTGGGCTGCGCGTAAGCATTGTTTGAAGCATGGTGTGCCATTCACCACCGCGTTTCATACGCGATTCCCAGAAGTTCTGAAAGCCGCGTTGCACATTCCCTTGTGGATTGGTTATGCCTTATTTCGCTATTTTCACAAGCCTTCTGCGGGGGTGTTGGTGCCGACGCAGGGCGTGATGCGGTTGTTGGATGGTTGGGGTTTTAAAAATTTAAGAAGCTGGACGCACGGTGTTGACATGCGTTTGTTTGGCTATTCGGATGTCCCGTTACATCATCCCGATTTAGATGATTTACCACGCCCCATTGCGTTGTATGTGGGACGTGTCTCGTATGAAAAAAACATCGATAGCTTCCTAGCCATGCCGTGGCATGGCAGCAAAGTGGTGTGTGGTGTTGGGCCGCTTGAAGATGAATTGAAAAACAAGTTCCATCATGTGCGCTGGTTAGGTGTACTGCCCCGTGATGAACTGGCCCGTGTGTATGCAAGCGCCGATGTGTTTACATTTCCAAGTCGCAACGAAACATTTGGCTTGGTGATGCTCGAAGCCATGGCGTGCGGTACACCTGTGGCCGCTTACCCCGTCGACGGGCCGCTCGAAGTGTTGCGTCCTGATGCGCACTACCCACACCTTCGCAAAGGAGGTGTCTTGCACGAGGATTTGGCTTATGCCAGTTTGGAAGCGTTGAAAGTTCCTCGTTCAGAGGCACGTGTGCAAGCGTTGACCTTCAGTTGGGACGAATCCACGCGTTTGTTTGAACAACATTTGGTGCCAATTCAGCGAACCACGCCATTGCACACAGAGGTACATCGGTGATGCACATGCATTTTTTGCCAAACAGTCTCAGTGATCCGATTTTTGAGACTTATTTGCGAGAGACGCACCGCATCAAGGATTACCGTGATGTCCGAGACAATTTGTTGCCCCAGTTGTTCGCTTCATTTGCAGCGCTTTCTACGCGTTTGCAGATTCGCTTCAACTGTAGCAATCGATTTGAAGGTCAATACCCAGCGATTCGAATTCAATGTCCAGTTGGCTTCGTGCCAGATGAGATTCAGATTGAATTTCCGCATCAGCGTCAATCATTTGTGGTGCATCACACCGGACAGATGATGACGATTCACGGGCAGGAAAATTTGCACCATCATTTGCGTGTGATTTTGACCATCGGGCTTGCACATTGGTTTCCCACCTGAGACTTTTTGCTGTGCGTCACTGAATTGACTTTTTTTCTTCTTATTCCTTTCATCATGTTCTGCAACGATGAACGCACTCAGGAGGAAATTTATGCGAGTCACAGTCATCGGTTCAGGTTATGTTGGTTTGGTCACAGGCGCTTGTTTGTCTGACCTTGGTTTCAAGGTTGTTTGTCTCGACAAGGATGAAGCCAAAGTCAAGATGCTGCAAGCAGGCGAAGTGCCTATTTATGAGCCTGGTTTGAAAGAGCTACTGTCACGCAACCGATCCGATGGACGGATTCGATTCACATCAGATGCACAAGATGCCATTGATCACGGTGATATTTTGTTCATCGCCGTGGGCACACCGGCGCAAGAAGATGGCTCGGCTGATTTGGGACATGTGTTGTCTGTGGCGGCCATGATTGGCTGCAATCTCAAAGAGTTCAAACTGATTGTGAATAAATCAACCGTTCCTGTGGGGACGGCTGATCGTGTGCGCGCATCGGTGAAGCATGAGTTGACTCAGCGTGGCATGTCGACGGAAATGTTCGATGTGGTGTCTAACCCTGAATTCTTGAAAGAAGGGGCGGCCATTGATGATTTCATGCGCCCAGACCGCATCGTGGTGGGCATTGACGATGGCATTCATCATGAAAAAAGCCAACGCATGATGGGCGATTTGTATGCCAGCTTTAACCGCCATCACTCACGTACCGTTTGGATGGATGTGCGCAGTGCCGAGTTGACCAAGTACGCGGCCAATGCCATGTTGGCCACGCGCATTTCGTTCATGAACGAAATTGCCAATTTGGCGGACGCCTTGGGTGCCGATGTGGATCAAATTCGCCGTGGCATTGGTGCTGACAATCGGATTGGTTACAGCTTTTTGTATGCAGGGTGCGGTTATGGTGGTAGCTGCTTTCCAAAAGACACACAAGCGTTGGTCAGCACAGCTCTGGCACACGGTCAGGAAATGCAAGTGGTTGCGGCAACCGAGCAAGTCAATGAGCGTCAAAAAACACGCTTGGTCGATCGCTTGGTGGCACGTTTGGGGCAAGATCTGACAGGTCGAAAAATTGCAATCTGGGGCTTGGCTTTCAAGCCCAATACCGATGACATGCGTGAAGCCCCTAGCCGCGTGGTGATCAAAAGCTTGCTACAGCGCGGTGCCAAAGTCACAGCCTATGACCCCGTTGCAGGTCATGAGGCCATGAGTGCGCTCAAGTTGGATTGCGAGGGGCAAGAGGGATTGTTGAAAAATTTCACACTGGTCGCTCACGACATGGATGCGTTGAAAGGTGTGGATGCATTGCTCATCTTGACCGAGTGGAAAAACTTCCATAACCCAGACTTCCAAGCGATGAAACTCAGCATGCGCACGCCCTACATCTTGGATGGTCGCAATTTGTACAACCCCGATGCACTGGCTGATCTTGGTATTGCTTACCAAGGCATGGGACGTCGCAATGAGTTGATCAACCTTGCGGTTGATCCGATTGCCGAGAACGTGCTATCGCTGGATGCCTAAAGGGTTTTACTTTCTCATCGGGGCTCAATTTGCTTCGGCACTTGCCGATAACGCGCTGCTCATATTAGGAATTTATTTTTTAAAAGAGCAGGGTTATCCCAGCTGGTGGGCGCCGCTGTTGAAATTTTCTTTGACATTGGCTTATGTGATTTTGGCCTCGGTGGTTGGGCCTGTGGCAGATGCGTTTGCTAAAAACCATTTGATGGCTTGTATGAATGCGCTCAAGATGATGGGCGTCTTCATTTTGTTGTCGGGGGTGCACCCCGTATTTGCTTTCGCATTGATTGGCTTAGGGGCCTGTGTGTATGCCCCTGCCAAGTACGGCTTGGTCACAGAGTCAATGCCGCCACGGTTGTTGGTGCGTGCAAATGCATGGCTTGAAGTGTCTGTGGTGCTGTCCGTTATTTTTGGCATTGCATTGGGCGGGGCATTGACGGGCTTGACAGAGGCGGGGGCGTTGAATGAGCTTGGATGGGTTTTGTCATCTGCCACACCGATGGGTGTGAAAACTGAAACTTTGCCAGCGTTGGGGGTGATCGTTGGTGTTTATTTAACGGCCGCAGTGTTGAATTTGGGGGTGAAGCCCATGGCACAACGTGTGCATTTATCACCTTTGTCTTGGCAGGCGATGAAATTCGCAACGTTTTGGAAATCCAATCGCAGGTTGTGGCGTGACCCATTGGGTGGGATGTCGCTCTATGTCACCACGTTGTACTGGGGGGTAGGGGCTGTCATGCAATTTGCTGTTCTGGTGTGGGCGCAGCAATCATTGGGTATAACGCTCAAGGTGGGTGCCTATTTACAAGCCTTGGTCGCTTTGGGAGTGATTGCAGGTGCATTTGTGGCGGGACGACAGTTCAAACTTCATTCAGCGCGTCAAGCCTTGCCGTGGGGGTTGTTGTTGGCTGTGTTGTTGCCTGTGATTGTGATGGTCACAGATGTGTGGTTGGCGGTGTTGCTGTTGCTGTGCATCGGGGTGTCTGGTGGCATGTTGTTGGTGCCTATGAATGCGTTGTTGCAGCACCGTGGGATGCAAACGCTGAGCGCAGGGCGTTCAATTGCTGTGCAAGGATTCAACGAAAATTTGTGCGTCCTGCTGATGCTGGCTGCTTACAGTGCGTTGTTGGCGTTTGGTGTTTCTTTGAGCTTGATCATGCTGTTATTGGCCACGATGCTGGTGGCAGGCATTGCACCTTTGTGCTTGTTGATGTGGCGACAATTTCGCTGATCAATTCAATTCAATGGCACGTTGAAAGATCGTTTCAACTTGACCTGCAATTTCGTCCCAACCTAGGTGCTCAATGCTGCCGCGTGTGTGTTGGCGTGCTTGACTCAGTGTGGCTGGATGGGCGGTGATCTCTAAAGCGTATTGGATGTAACTTTGACGGTCATCACACTGCGCAAGCCAACCGTTTGTTCGATGTGTGATGAACTCGCCTGCCGCAGCACAGTCAAAGGCGAGTACAGGTGTTGCACAAGCGAGAGATTCCAAGGTGACGTTGCCAAAAGTTTCCGTCAAGCTAGGAAAGAGCAAAAGGTCAGCACTGGCATAAAGTGTGGCCAGTTGTTCGTGCGTACACATGCCCGCGAACAAAGCCTCTGGGCATTTGCTCTCCACCAGGGCTCGCATGGGGCCATCGCCTGCAAAAACCATTTTGACATCTCGCCCGGCGGCTTTGAGTGCTTGGTAAGTTTCAATGGTGAGATCGAGATTTTTTTCTGCAGCCAAACGTCCTACCGACAACAAGACCATGGTTTCTGGTTTGACCTGCCAGCTTTGTCGCATGACGTTGCTGCGTTTGTTGGGGTGGAATCGTTGTGTGTCAATGCCGCGTGCCACCACGCATAAGTTTTTAAATCCCAGGCCTTCTAGTTGACGTTTCATCTCGGTGGTGGGCACCATGGTGAAGGCTGTTCGGTTGTGGAATTTGCGCAAATAAGCCACGATTGGTTTGGTTAACCATCCCACGCCATAGTGTTGGCAATAGCTGTGAAAATTGGTTCGAAAATCAGAAGTCACAGGCAAACGAAGCACATGCGCTGCTTGTAAGGCGGACCAACTCAGTGGTCCTTCTGTTGCAATGTGTACCAAGTCTGGGCGACGTGTGCTCCAAGCTTTGATGAGTGCTTTTTTGCTGGGCAACCCAAGCTTGAGTTGTGGGTATCTAGGAATGGGTAAACCACGCAGCAGCAACTCTGACCAACCCGTTTCTTCAAACCCTTCGTCTTGTTTGTTTTGACGTGGTCGAATCAATTGAATCGAATGATGGCGATTGCCCAAATGATGAATCAGTTTGGATAATGTGACTGCCACACCATTGACTTCAGGAGGCCATGTCTCTGTCACCACGGCGATTCGCAGTGACTGATGTACTGGCTCAAAATGTTCAACGGTAATGGCGGTGTGGTTGAGTGCTTCCATAGGGGCCATGGTCGCGTTTGAATTTAACAACTTGATGACAAATTTATTTTTTAAACTTTTATTTCAATCGTATTTCTTTTTTTATTTTGTCATTAATTTTTCACACGCTGCACGCATGATTGCCATGTTTTGAAACACAAGAGGAAACAGCGTGAAAAACTTTTTAGAAGCACTGCGTATTCAACGATGGGATGATCACCGTTATTACCATCACTGCCGGATCAATCAATCACTGCATTTGCTCAGTGCGATTTGTTTTTTGATTTCTTATGCCTTGTTGTTTGTGAACCCTGCTTGGGCCGCTTTGCTGGCTTGGTTGGTTTCGATGGTGGCTCGACAATCAGGACATTTCTTTTTTGAACCTTTAGGTTATGACCACGTGAATGAGGCCAGCAACGAGTTCAAAGAAGAAATCAAAGTGGGGTACAACTTGCGCCGCAAAGTGGTGTTACTGAGTTTGTGGGTGCTGTTGCCGTTGGTGATTTATTACTTTCCAGGCATGTTGGATGTGGTGCCAACCCACGAGACATGGGTCGAATTCTCCGAGGCGGTGGGTTATTCGTGGTTGGCCTTAGGGGTTGGTGGTTTGGTGTTTCGCACAATTCATTTGTGCTTCATCAAGGATGTGCAAACAGGCTTGGTGTGGATGACGAAAATCTTGACCGATCCATTTCACGATGTGTATCTGTACCACAAAGCGCCATTCCAGTTGTTGCGTGGGCAGCGTTTTGATGAAGAGTTTTTGAAAGCCAGTCAATCTGCCTGATTGAACGTCTGGTCAGACAAGCGTTCAGGCGTGATCGCCTGAACGCTTTTTTTTAATGCCAAAAAGTTTCTTTCAAAATATTGCGACGGATGCGCGGGTTGGTGAGTTCAGGCGCGTGCCACCACCAACCTTCGTTTTTCATTTGCGTTGCGGCCAACACAAACCGTTGCAAGACAGCGTCAAAGTCTGCATCGCTGTAGTTCAAACTGAAGATCAATCGCCCCGTGCCCACCCAGCTCAGCGCTAAACCATGGATGCGTAGGTAGTACTGCAGCATCCAGTTGTAGCGACTGGGTTGGGTGTAAAACAGTGTCCATACACTCGACATGTTGGCGGCTTGAACGGGGAGGTCGTTGGCTTTCATGGTGTCGTTGAACAGCTTGCAGCGTGTATTCCAACGTTCATCATTTCTTTCATACATGTCTTTGATCTCTGGTGTTTCCAAACGATCTAAAAATGCAGACATGGCCCCCATGACCACGGGGTGCTCTTTGAAGGTGCCCCGTGCAAAGCAAATGTCAGCCGGGCGATCGGGATGAAAGCGGTGCATCCATTCTTTTTTGCCACACACCACCCCGACTGGGAATCCGCCCCCCAGTGTTTTTCCGTAAGTCACCATGTCGGCTTTGACGCCGAAATATTCTTGTGCACCACCTTTGGCCAATCGAAAGCCTAAAAAGACTTCGTCAAAAATTAGCACCACGCCATTCTCTGTACAAGCTTGACGCAGCTTGTGCAACCACTCGGTGTAGGCTTGTTTGTCATAGGCTGCTTTGCGACTGCTGTCTACCAGTGTGGTGTCGCCGGGTGCGTTGACGTTGGGGTGTAGTGCTTGAAGTGGGTTGACCAAAACGCAGGCAATGTCTTTGCGTGTTCGAATCACGTCCAAACTGCGTTCGCTCATGTCACTCAGCGTATAAGTTTCGCGCGGTGGCATTGGATTGCCAGGGCCTGGTTGTACGTCTTCCCACCAGCCGTGGTATGCCCCACAAAAACGCACCAAGTTTTTGCGTTTCGTGTGATAGCGCGCCAAGCGCACGGCTTGCATGACGGCTTCAGTGCCTGACATATGGAAGGACACCTCGTCCATGCCAGAAATCTTTTTTAACCGTTCTGCATTGCTGGTGACGCATGGATGGTAAGCACCAAGCACAGGTCCTAAGCTTTGCGTTTTGGCCATGCCTTGCGCCATCGTCTCCTTGTAAAAATCTACGCCAAACACATTCACGCCATAAGAACCTGTGAGGTCGTAAAACGATTGGCCATCCAAATCTGTCACAAACACACCTGTGGCCGATTGCAGAAAAGACCCCACCTTCAGATGCGCTTGCACCAACGGGCTGAACTGAAAAGGTACGCGATATGCCGCAATGAATTGCATATCGGTGATGCTTTCTCGCGCTGCTGCGCTGGCTTGAACACTCAAGGGATGTCGGGCTTGGAGCACGTCCGAGATTTTGAAAAATGACTGACGGCGAAGATTTTGTATCTCGAAGGGGGCGTTGTCACATTTAAAGAACATTTGCTCGTCAAAATGGTAGCCAGGCAGCATGCGGGCCAAGCGTTTGGCCATGCGTGAATGTCCTGCCAGTGAGCGATGTTTGGCACGAGAGAGTTGCAGTCGTCGATAGACAGAGGGTGCCAATGTCGCCAATACGCCCAAGCTCATCCAAGTGGTGTTCACAGTCAATTTCCTTGTGTAAGAGATGCTCCTTTGTATTTAAATTAAGTGACAAGATGATGAAGATTCGAAATAAATTCCAAGCATTGCTCTTGCAAGAAGATCTCAATTTTTTATTGACCAATCGCATTCCACGCATCACGCTCACCCGCTTCGTGGGGTGGTGGAGTCAGCTTCGTCATCCTTGGATTGTCAAAGGGTCAATTGCTGTTTGGCGCTGGTTCAGTGATTTAGATCTGAGTGAATCTCAACAGCAGCAATTCGATAGCGTGCATGCTTGTTTCACCCGTGAGCTGAAGCCGGGATGCCGTCCCATCGATGCCAACCCCGATGTGATGAGTTCGCCTTGTGACTGCATCGTGGGTGCCTATGGGGAAATTCGCAATGGCATGGTGTTTCAAGCCAAGGGGTTTCCATACACCTTGATGAGTTTGCTGAGCTCATCCGAGTTGATTTGGCGTTGGCCTAGCTTGTTAGAGGGCGGGACGTTCGTGACCATGCGCTTGACCAGCAGCATGTACCACCGCTTTCATGCACCTTGCAATTCACACGTGAGCCGTGTGACGTATATCTCGGGTGACACGTGGAATGTGAACCCCATTGCCTTGACACGTGTGAAGGAGCTGTTTTGTAAGAACGAGCGAGCTGTGTTGGAGATGCAAACAGAGGAAGGGGTGCCATTTTTGATCGTGCCAGTCGCGGCTGTGTTGGTGGCGAGTATGCGGTTGCATGCGGTGGATGTGCTGCTGAATTTGCGCTACAGGGGCGCCAACGACATTCCTTGCGATGCAAATTACACGAAGGGTCAAGAGATGGGGTGGTTCGAACATGGTTCGACGATTTTGATGTTTGTACCACCGGGATACACCTTGCTTGATGGCATTGAGAGTGGCAAACGGCTTCGCATGGGAGAGGGGTTGTTGAAGCGCGTTTGATGTGTGGCGATTCAAATTTTGATTCATACGGCAGTCATAAAGACAACGTCTACTGACGCTGAATCAGTCGATCTTCATGAGGAGCAGCAAAATGTATGTGACTGCAATTTTTTCTGCGGTATTTGCGTTTATCTTTCTTAAGCTGTCGTTCAATGTGATTGAACTCAGAAAATTACACAAAGTTCCGTTTGGTCACGCCGATGTGGATTTGCTAGAGGGGGCAATTCGAGCCCATGCCAATTTTTCTGAATATGTGCCAATGGGTTTGATTTTGATGGGGACGTTGGAGTTCAACGGCGCTCCCTCATTTGGGGTTGCTGTTTTGGGGGCGTTTTTGGTGCTGGGGCGTTACTTTCATGCAAAAAGCATGAAGCGCGATGGTTTGGATTTTGAACATCGGGTCACGGGGATGAAGTTCACCTTGGTTGGGATGGCTTTGTTGGCACTTTCGAATGTGGTGTGGATTGCTTATGTATTCGTTGCATCAGCAAAATTCGCCTCAATTCACTGAATTGTTGCAGGCTTGTCATAAATGTCACGACTTTGTCACGAAAATTGGACACACTTGCACCTTAGTTAGACAGGTAAGGCACATGACGACAGGTATTCCCGCCAAAGAGCAACTGATACAAAAGGCCAACAAACCGGAATGGCTAGACCGTGATTTGAGTTTGCTCGCCTTCAATGAGCGTGTGCTTGATTGGGCCAAGCGCTCGGATGTGCCCTTGTTAGAACGTTTGCGCTACTTGTGCATCGTTTCGTCAAATTTAGATGAGTTTTTTGAAGTGCGAGCGGCCTTGCACAGCAGCGTCGAACACCCCAAGGCCCCTTTGGATGCCGCAGACACAGATGCACAGCATTCGCTGAGCAAAGTTGCCCATGCTTTGGTGGATGAGCAATACGCGCTGTACAACGATGTGCTCATGCCTGCGTTTGCCAAAGAGGGGGTGCGTATCTTGTCGCATGGCGAGCGAACCTTGGCACAGCACCAATGGGTGAAGTCTTTTTTTGAGCGTGAAGTACGCCCTTTGTTGTTGCCTGTGGGTTTAGACCCCGCGCACCCATTTCCACAAGTGGCCAACAAGTCGCTCAACTTCATCGTGCGTTTGTCTGGCAAGGATGCGTTTGGGCGTGACAACGAAATTGCAATCGTCAAAGTGCCACGTAGTTTGCCGCGATTGATTGCATTGCCAGAAAAGCTTTGTGGCAAACGTCAGTTGTTTGTGTCTATTTCCAGCGTGATTCGCGCGCATTTGAAAGATCTGTTTCCAGGGCGTGATGTGGGGCAGTTTTCTCAGTTCCGTGTCACGCGGCATTCCGATTTGTCGGTGGATGAAGAGGATGTGAAAAACCTACGCACTGCATTGCGCAAAGGGTTGGTGCATCGCAATTACGGTCAGGCTGTGCGCCTTGAGGTGTCTTCGGGTTGCTCAGAGTATTTGTCTGAATTTTTGCTGCAGCAGTTTGAGTTGCCGTATTCGGCCTTGTATCGCGTGCATGGTCCTGTGAACTTGGTGCGCTTGAACCAGCTGATTGATTTGGTGGACAACCCCAAATGGTTGTTCCCACGTTACACCGCCAGCTATCCGCAACAGATGGTGACCAATGGTTCAATCTTTGAACGCTTGCAAAGCGGCGATGTGCTGATTCACCAGCCCTACGAAAGCTTTGATGGCGTCTTGGGTTTCTTGCGCGAGGCGGTGCGTGATCCCGATGTGCTGGCCATCAAGCAAACCATTTACCGCACTGGGGCTGATTCAAGTTTGATGGAGTTGTTGCGCGAAGCCGTGCAACGTGGCAAAGAAGTGACCGTGGTGGTAGAACTCAAGGCACGCTTTGACGAAGAGGCCAACATCAACTGGGCAGAAAAACTGGAATATATCGGCGCGCAAGTGGTGTATGGCGTGGTTGGTTTGAAGACCCATGCCAAGATGCTGTTGGTGACGCGCCGTGAAGGCCGCAGCATCCGTCGTTATGCACATTTGTCCACGGGCAACTACAACCCACGCACGGCAAAACTCTATACCGATTTAAGCCATATCACCTGTGACCCCAAGCTCACGCAAGATGTGGAGAGTGTGTTCAATCTGCTGGCCAACCAAAGCAAGATTCCGCGGCTACACAAGTTGATGATTGCACCGTTTCATCTGCAGCGCAGTTTGATTGACAAGGTCGAAAAAACAGCACAAGCCGCGGCGCAGGGAGTCGCCAGTCGCATCATTTTGAAAATGAACACGCTCACCGACGAAAAGCTGATGGAAGCTTTGTTCCACGCTGGGCAGGCGGGTGTCCACATTGATCTGATCATTCGCGGCGCGTGTATGTTGCCCGCGCAGCGTCCTGGTGTGACAAGCAACATCCGTGTGCGCTCCATCATTGGTCGTTTTTTAGAACATTCACGTGTGTTTTATTTCCGCACGGGCAACGATGAGTCTTTGTATTTGTCCAGCGCCGATTGGATGAACCGCAACATGTTGCGCCGTGTCGAGCTGGCATGGCCTGTGGAAGATGCCGCTTTGCGTCAACGCGTGATTGACGAATGTTTGGTGGCCTACCTGCACGACAACGTCGATGCTTGGCATTTGAATGCCAATGGTCAGTACACACGTGTGCAAGCCACGAAACCCAAGCGCACATCAACCAAAACAACACGGATCGCAGAACCTGTGCCGTTGCACAGTGCACAAGCTGCATTGATGGCGTTGTACGCCGCGAAGCTGTGATGCTGTGAATGGAGGGGCACAAACCATGGATTTGATTTTGTGGCGTCATGCAGAAGCAGAAGTGGCTCCGCAAGGGGGCGATGATTTATCACGCGCGTTGACGAAAAAAGGTGAACGCCAAGCAATGCGCATGGCGGCTTGGTTGGATCGTCATTTGCCAGAAGGCACCCGAGTGCTGGTCAGCCCTTCAAGACGCACGCAGCAAACGGTGGCACCGTTGGGGCGTAAATTCAAATTGCGCGATGAATTGGTACCCGAAACTTCGGTGGAAGATGTGTTGAATTTGCTGAAGTGGCATCCTGACACTGGGCCACAACTCAAAGGTCCCGTGTTGCTGGTGGGGCATCAACCGTATTTGGGTGGGCTGGTGGCCAAGTTGCTTGGCATGCAAGAACACACGTGCCCTGTGCGCAAGGGCGGTGTGTGGTGGCTTCGCACCCGTATACGCGACGGTCAACCTCAAACGGTGTTGCTGACCGTCGCTTGTCCAGAACTTACTTCGAGTTCTTGGGACGACCGGTCTTGATGGTTGGCACGTTGCTCAACGCTGCTTTGAACTGAATGTCGCTCATGGCGGCGAGGGCTTTGACGCCTGCACGCAGCAGTTCACTTTTCTTCACGGCTTGACCGAGTTTGCCTGCGCGAACTTTGAGGCTGTCGATCACCACGTATTCGTCTTTAGGAATGGTGAAGCTGTCGCGCACCAACTTTGGTTTTTTCACTTTCGCAGGTTTGACTGCTTTGACGGGTTGGGGTGTTGCAACCTTCACGGGTGCTTTTTTGGTCGCAGTTTTACGCACAGGTTGAGCGGCTGCTTTTTTCACGACGGTTTTTTTCACAGCCGGTTTCTTGGCTGCTGGTTTTTTAACCGCGGGCTTCTTGGCGGCAGCTGTTTTGGCTGCACGTGATTTGACAGCGGCTTGGACGATGGTTTTTTGAGCGGTGGTACTCACTGTTCATTCCTTGTGAATTAAAAGAATAAACAGTTTATACCGTTTAAATTGAAACGCCTACTGTCATATGTGTCACGATTTCGTCACAAATTCAAAGGTCCAAGGTGCTTTGGTCCATGATGCACTTTCTTGTCTTAGCAAATGCACGGATTGTGGAAATTCTTGGGACCAGGAGGAGGAGGCGGTCAATGTGAGGCGTTGTTTGTGTTCGTCGCAGTTCAAACGCAATGCCAGATGGTTGGGGTCTTTGCGTGCGTGACACAAAATCAGACTCACTCGCAAGGCCATCAGCATTTTGGCAAATTCATCTTCTTGCAATTCGTTTTCGAGTTTTTTCAACTTGCCGCGTTGACCTAGCACCAGCAACCCTAGGCGGTGCAGCTCTGGCATGCCAAAGCCTAAGAGGTCAGCGTTGTCTAAGATGTAGGCCCCATGCTTGTGGTAATCGCTGTGTGAGATGGCTACGCCCACTTCATGCAGCTGTGCAGCCCAACTTAGTTTGCGACACAGGCGCTCTAGCGTGTCTGCATCCGTGTCTTTGGGTTTGACGTGCATCTGTTGCAGCAGGTGCACGGCCACACGACCCACGCGTTGGCCCTGGGCTGTGTCGACTGCAAACTTCACGGCCAAGCGTTGGATTGATAAATCGCGGGTGTCGGTGTCGTGGTCTTCGCGTTCCACCATGTCAAACAAAACGCCGTGTCGCAAAGCGCCTTGTGCCACGTGCAAGGTCTTGACTTGCAGCAGCGTCATCAATGCGCGTAGCACGCTCACCCCACCGCCAATGACGGCACGTCGGTCGTCTTTGAGGCCTTCAAGTTGTACCTTGTGGGCAAGGCCTGCGCGTACCAAACACTTCACCAACCAATCCAAACCGTCTACGCTGATTTCACCTTCGGGAAAACCTGCCAAAGCCAAGATGTCTGCCACGGCGCCCACCGTGCCCGATGCGCCGTACGCTTTTTGCCATTGGGTGCGCGGGTAGGTGGAGAGGGCTTCTTCCAACACAGCTTGTGCGGCAATCTCAGCTTTTTTAAACGCTTGCTCGGTGAATTCGCCGGTGGGGAAATACTTCATCGACCATGCCACGCTGCCCACGCGAAATGATGCAGTTTCAGTGGCTTCCAAGCCTTGGCCCAAGACCAATTCGGTGGAACGTCCGCCAATGTCAACCACCAAACGGCGTTCGTTGCTGCTGGGCAGCATGTGGGCCACACCTTGGTAAATCAAACGCGCTTCTTCTGTGCCTGCGATCACCTCAATGGGAAAGCCCAAAATTTCGCAACCTTTTTTCAAAAATGCTTCGCGGTTTTTGGCTTCACGCAGAGTTTGGGTGGCGACGGCACGCACCTGTGATTTTTTGAAACCAGACAAACGTTCGGCAAACCGCGCCAAACAATCCCAACCGCGTTGCATGGCTTCTTCGGTGAGGTTGCGATCTTCGTCTAAACCATTGCCTTGACGCACAGTTTCTTTGAGGTAGGCCACACGTTGAATTTGTCCATGGTCGTAGCGACCGATTTCAAGGCGAAAGCTGTTGGAGCCCAAGTCAATCGCTGCGAGGAGTGTGCCGTGTTTCATGAAAACAATATTACCGTTTTTTTGTGACGAAAATATGTCATGACTTTGTCACGAAGGGGGCTTAAAGTTTTCGTCATTACTTTCACTGGGGGTGTTATGAATACCTTTGACGAAAACGACCAACGCAACCATCCCCGCCCGGATGACACCGATTTCAGCCAGCTGGTGAATACGCTGATGAGCCGTCGCCAATGGTTGGGCGCAGCAGGGGCGGGCATGGGGTGGTTTTTGGGTGGTCAAACTTTGGCGCATGCAGCACCTGCAAGCGTGAACGCCGGCCCACGCATGGGCTTTACCCCCATCGCTGCCAATTCTTTAGACACGGTGACCGTCCCCGCAGGTTACCAATGGCGCGTGTTGGCTTCGTGGGGGGATGTGATTTTGCCTGGTGGAACCGCGTTTGACCCTGCCACGCGTGGCACCGCCATCAGCCAAAGTCTAGCCATCGGTGACAACAACGATGGCATGAGCTTTTTCAGCTTGGGGGCTGACCATGGCGTGATTGCTGTCAACAATGAATATGCCAACTACGAGTACCTGTTTGTCAATGGCCGTTGCAGCAGCATCGAAGACACCCGCAAAGCCCAAGCAGCTCACGGGGTGAGCGTGTTTGAAGTGCGCCGCATAGGCGGCGTGTGGAAACTGCAACCTCAGGCGCGCTTGAATCGCCGCATCACAGCCAATACCGAAATGCGTTTGAGTGGTCCGGCTGCTGGCAGTGCTTTGCTCAAAACCCAAGCCGATCCCACAGGCACTGTGGCCCTGGGCACGTTCAACAACTGCGCTAATGGCCGTACGCCTTGGGGTACCTACTTGACCTGCGAAGAAAATTTCAACGGTTTCTTTGGCAGTGCGCAGACCTTGCCAGATAACCCCGCTTACAAACGCTACGGTATTGGGGCCAAGGACGCAGGCATCAATTGGCACCCCTTTGATGGTCGATTCGATTTGGCCAAAAACCCCAATGAGCCCCATCGCTTTGGTTGGGTGGTGGAGATTGACCCGATGGACCCGACGAGTACACCGATCAAACGCACAGCGTTAGGTCGGGTCAAACACGAAAACGCCGAAGTGGTGGTGAATGCGGACGGCCATGTGGTGGTCTACATGGGGGACGATGAAAAAGGCGAACACATTTACAAATTTGTATCGGTCAAAAAATTTGATGCCAAAAATCCAATGGCCAATCGCGATTTGTTGGATGAGGGCACTTTGTACGTGGCGCGTTTCGCCACGGTGGAGGGCAAAGCCCAAGGCGAGGGCGAATGGCTTGAGTTGACCCACGGCAAAAATGGGTTGACCGCCGAGGCAGGTTTCAAAGACCAAGCCGATGTTTTGGTGCACACGCGTTTGGCTGCTACTGTGGTGGGCGCTACCACCATGGATCGCCCTGAATGGATTGCGGCGCACCCCACACAAGCGCAGGTGTATGTCACCCTCACCAACAACAGCGACCGGGGTGTCAAGCCAAACCAAGCCGTGAACGGTCCCAACCCCCGTGTCAAAAACATGTATGGCCAAATCGTGCGTTGGACGCCCAAGGGCAATGACCACACGGCCCACCAATTCACCTGGGATATTTTTGCATTGGCGGGCAATCCCGCACTGCACAAAGATGCTTATGCAGGTTCGACCAACATCACGCCAAACAATATGTTCAACAGCCCTGATGGTTTGGCGTTTGACCGCGATGGCCGTTTGTGGATTCAAACCGATGGCGATTACAGCAATGCCAAAGACTTCGCAGGCATGGGCAACAACCAAATGTTGTGCGCCAACCCTGTGACGGGTGACATCCAACGTTTCTCGGTGGGGCCGGTGGCGTGTGAAATCACAGGCATTGCATTCACCCCTGATCAGAAGACGATGTTTGTCGGCATTCAGCACCCAGGTGAAAAGTTAGCGCCTTCACACTTTCCGCAAGGCGGGGATGCGGTGCCACGCTCATCCATCATTGCCATCTCGCGCCGCGATGGTGGCGTGGTGGGGGCTTAACGACGGTAAGCCGCTCGCCACAGCACGGGCAGCAACACGGCGGCAGTCACATACAGCGCCACACTGCCGGTTTGCCAAAAAGCAATGGGTGACTGTGGTGTGAGCCAGTTCAGAACAGGTACATCAAAGCCTGCGCCATAAGCCACCGCATAGCCACCAGCCAGTCCTAAGCCCCACAGCAAGACGGTGTAGGTGATGAGCGGTAGCACGGTGATGCCATAGCAGCGCAAGGTGAACACACAAAAAACCTGCACGGCATCAGCCACGTGATAGAGCATCAGCCACAGCAGCAAGGTCGCAGCCAATGCCGCCACCTCAGGTGAGTGGGTATAAAAATTGGCAATGGTGTGGTGTTGCCATCCAATCATTCCCGCAAACCCAAAGCTGAGCAACAACAGCAAGACAAGGCCTGTGCGCAGTGCATGACGTGCACGGTGAATTTGTCCTGCGCCGATCCAATAGCTCACACGCGAACTACTGGCAATCGAGAGCGACAACGGCATCATGTAAAGGACGGCGGTCATGTTGGAGACGATTTGGTGGCTGGCCGTTGCCACCACACCTAGGCGTGCAATGAACAAAGACATCAGTGTGAAGGAGGTGACTTCAACACCAATCGCAAGACCACTGGGAAGGCCTAAGCGCACGAAACGCAGCAGCGTGGTCGCGTGAGGACGCTCCATGGCTGCCCAGATGCGATAGGGTTTGTAGAAGTCTTGTGTGCGCAGCAGCCACAGTGCCAAGCTGATCATCATGAGGGTGACGGCTAGGGTCGCCCACGCGCAACCGGCCAATCCAAGTGGCGGAACGATATTGGGAATGCCAAGCACCAAGGCGATGGATAAAGGGACTTTGACGATCAGTGCCACCACTTGCACCCAGGTGACCAATTTGGGTTTACCCAAGCTTTGGTTGAGCGTGCTGTACATGCGAAACAGCAACGATGCAGGTAGGCCAAACGCCACGATGTTGAGATAACTGCGAACCTCGGCTTGCAAGTCGTAGGGGACTTGCGTCCAGTTCAGTAAAAAGTCGGGGCATAGCAGCGCCCACATGCCAAGGCTGGCCGTGATGGCACACAAGTACACAGCTTGTCGCACAGAGCGACCCACTTCGTCATAACGCTGAGCGCCATGCAGCTCAGCCCACACAGGCAACAAAGCTTGGAGCATGCCCATGAGGGAGATGTGCACGGTGACAAAAGTGGCCGATGCCACTGCCAAACCAGCCAGGGCCGTGTCGGCAAAGTGACCGGCAATCAAGGTGTCGGTGATGCTAAAAGCCATCAAGGCCAGTTGCCCCACCATCACCGTGCCCGCATGCCGCATGATGATGGCACGTTCGCTGGTCATGTCGAACTCATGGTTGACGACGACGGTGGTAGAGGGTGATGTCTTCGTCGTTGTCGGAGGGACGACGGATGGTGCGCACACGCACCCACGCATTGAGCTGCACCACGGTCGCTAAGTCGGGCCGCAAATCGTAGTCCACCAACAGCCATTCGCAGCTGGCCGCTTGTGGGGTGTGTTGGCCATCGAGGGGGTGCACATCAAAACCACCGTGGTAATGGAAGGCGGTCATTTGACCGGTGTTGAGGCCATAGGTCATCACGCAAGCGGATGAGGTGGGTGCTTGTTGAGCCATGACCGCTTGAACTTGCATGACCCAAGGTTTGTAGCTGCGCGCGAAATCCAGCAAAGGTAGCCACAGTGTGGTGAGCAAGAGCCAGCACAAAGCGGCGCCACCTGCGGGCAACACCAAGCTTTTCCACAAGGCATGGCGGTGTTGAGCGGTGCGCCATACCACCAGCCAAATCCAAACGGCCGTCGCCACGGTGGCTACGAAAAAACCAAGGGCCGTGAAGCTGGGGGTGAATCCCGGAAACAAGCGAGCCACGTTGGCTGCGGGTTGTGCTGGCCAACCCGTTTGCATGGCGATCCAAACCACCCACACAATGAATGCACAGCCCGAAAAGAACAGCAACGTGAACCAATCGATCAACGCGGCCACACTGCGACGCAAGGTGGGAAGGGCGAACACCGCCAAGGTGGCCAACGCAGGCAAAGACAGCAGCAAGGTTTGTTCTGACGATTGGGTCAGCAACGCGGTGCCGACAGTGAGTGCCGTGAACCACATGGGCAGCACCAAGTGTCGGCTCCAGTGCAGCGACGTCCATTGCCGACGCCAGCGCCACAGCGTCCAGATGGCCAAGGGCCAAGCGGGCCAAGTGAACCACGCCAGCAAGCGGCCAACGCTGCGCCACTCTTGCCCATCGCGATGCATTGGCATCAGGCGCCAGTGCCAAACATCCAAGACGCTGGAAAGCATGGCTGCAACAAGGCTCATTCCCAGTAAAAGCAAGGCATGTTGACGCGCTGTTGTGCGTGTCGTGCTTTCACGATCCATCAAACACAACAGCCCACTGCCGAGGGCCATGAGCACGGCAAAACTGGGGGCGCCGCTTAAACACAGGCCCAGTAGACCTGTTGTCAACGCCGACAAGCTGTAGCGCGGGTGATAAGGCAGTGCGGCAACCCCAAAAAACGCACACCCAACAAACGCCAATTGCGCCAAGATGGGCGTGGCTTCGTGTGATGGCAGTGCAAGTCCTAAGCACGCAATGAGGGCCAATACAGCGCCATCGGCCATGGTGCGGGCATAGTCTTTGGGCTGCGCCTCTCCGCCAAACGCAAACGCAACGGGCTGCGCTTGTGGGCTCAACGCCAGGTAATACACACCATACCAAGTGCTTGCCAAAGTCAAACCCAGCAACATGGCGAATGGCACGCGAGCCGCCATGCCCGCAGAGATCCAACTTGGCGCGAGTTGAATGGCCCATGCACCTAGCCAATAGGGCAGCAACGCATCCAACTCAGGCACTTGTCCCCAGACCATGGGGTTGAGCCATTGGCTATGGCCTTCAGCCAAGGCCAACATGTGCGCAAACGCTGTGAACTCATTGCCCTTCCACGGTTCGCGCCCCATCAGTCCCGGCAGCACATACGCAGCGCAGAACAGCCACAGTGCAACGCGTGGCAAGCGGCGCACAGCACTTTGAGGAACGATGGCGGGGGTGGGTTGTGTCACACTTTTTTGAAATAAAAAAGGCAGCGCGGAGGGCCGGGCTGCCTTGTTTGACGTGAGCGCGTGGCTTACTTGGCGATGGTTTTGCCGTACTTGTTGCGGAAGCGCTCAACGCGGCCGCCCATGTTGTCGACAGATTTTTGTGTACCTGTGTAGAAGGGGTGTGACTCGCTGG
>Ga0228700_1000323_pt1 | contig 45381 bp, 56 predicted proteins | sample McNCre317_Aug_MG_FD_178019 | JGI IMG/M metagenome (GOLD analysis project Ga0228700, IMG submission 178019) | Freshwater microbial communities from McNutts Creek, Athens, Georgia, United States - 3-17_Aug_MG | ecosystem: Environmental > Aquatic > Freshwater > Creek | place: USA: Georgia...
GGCCGCTGCACATGCAGCCCACGCCCACCTGGTGCGGCTGCACACCGAGCTGACCGTGGCCCTCGTGCTGGCCTGGCTGCGCGAGAACCGCCAGCACCCCCACGCGGGGCAGATCGACACCGCGATCACCCTGTACAGGGTGCGCGAGAACCTGCAAGACCTGTACGACGCCAACGAGCTCGTCGCCTTTTACGAAGAACGGAAAGCCAAATGAACTTCACCACCGCCCAGCTCACCTCCCGCGTGATCCTGCTCGCCTTCCTGATCGGCGTGCTGCTGATGGACCTGCTCGTGTGGCGCCCATAAAAATTTTCCCCAACCCTGTAGCGTCTGCTACAATTTAACCTCACCAACTGCTAAACCCTTGAAAGGTAAATCATGAGTCTCGAACAAGCCCTGGTCGACAACACGGCCGCCCTCAACGCTTTGATCGGCGTGTGGTCCAAACTCAACGCCCAGGCCGTGCACATCGACAGCACCGCCGGCGACGACATCACCGCTGCAGGCAAACCCGTCGCGGCCAAGCCCAAGGCGGACAAGCCAAAGGCCGAGCCCAAGGCGGAGGTCGCTGCTGACCCAAAGCCTGCTGCGGAACCTTCCACACCGGAAGCACCCGCTGCACAGATTGCCTCCTCGAGCGAGCCTATCGAATATCCGGTGCTGCAAAAGGCCGTGTTTGCCCTGGCAGGCAAGAGCCGTGACGCCGCCGCTGCCGTGGCTGCAGGCTTTGGCGTGAAGACGTTCAAGGAACTGCCCGCCGAGCAGTGGGCCGACGCCCTGGCCGCCGTGAACGCCAAGCTGGCCGAGATCGAGGCTGCCTAAATGACCGCCGCCCACAGCTACTGGTCCGCCAGCAAGTTCGAGTCGCTCATGCTCTGCCCGGGCAAGATCGTTCTCGAAGAAGGCGCACCAGACAACACCAACAGCTACGCAGCCGAGGGCACGGCGGCGCACCAGGTCTTGACCTGGGCGCTGACCGAGGACCGCCCTGCTGCTGCGTACATCGGCCGCATGATCTACCTCGATGCACGAGGCAAGGTCTGCGAGCGCGACAGCGAAGCCGCGTTCACTTTCGAGGTTGACGAAGACATGGCCGAGCACGTCCAGACGTGCGCCGACTACTGCAACGACCTCAAGGGCGACGACGGCATGCTGTTCGCAGACATCCGTGTCAACTACTCCAGCTACCTGGACGTCGAAGAGCACACCGCCTGGGGCACCGCCGACGTGATCATCGCCCGCGATGACGAGATCATCGTGGTCGACTTCAAGTACGGCCGCGGTGTCGAGGTCGACGCCGAGAAGAACCCGCAGATGTCGCTGTACGGCCTCGGCGCGTTGCAGGCCTACCAGGGTCTGGTCGCTGACTTCACCCGCGTGCGCATGGCCATCAGCCAGCCCCGCGTGAAGAAGGCGCCCAGCGAGTGGGACTGCAGCGTCGAGGAGCTCGAGACCTGGGGCCGCAGCACTGCGCGCAGCGCTGTGATCACTTGCGAAAACGCCGCGATGCTGAAGGGCACAGGCAACATCGGCACGCAATGGGAAGACACCTTCCTGCGCCCCGCCGAGAAGGCCTGCAAGTTCTGCAAGGCCAAGGCTACCTGCCCTGCGCTGCGCGCCGAAGTGGCCAGCGCCGTCAGCCCCTCGACCGACAAGGCCACGCCCGAAGAGTTCGAGTCGATGATGGTCTACACACCAGGCGCCGCGCAGGACGCCGCGTGGATCTCCGCCAGCTTGTCCAAGGTCGACCTGATCGAGGACTGGTGCAAGGCGATCCGTGCCGAGGCCGAGCGCCGTCTGTTCGCAGGCGAGCAGGTGCCAGGCTTCAAGGTCGTGCAAGGCAAGAAAGGCAACCGTCAATGGGCCGACGCAAAGGTCGCCGAGGAAACCCTCAAGACCATGCGCGTCAAGCTCGAAGACATGTACGACTTCAAACTGATCAGCCCCACAAGCGCTGAGAAGCTGGCAAAGGCAGGCACGATCGGCCCGCGCCAGTGGCCCAAGCTCAAAGAGCTGATTACTCAAAACGACGGCAAGCCACATGTGGCGCCCGAATCCGATTCTCGTCCAGCCCTGGTGGTCACGCCCGTGGTCGAGGATTTCTCTGACGTGACCGCCGACGATCTCGCTTGATATTCAAACCCCGAAAGGAAAAACCATGACTGCTACTTCTACCCGCGTTCTCTTGAAAAACGTCCGCCTGGCCTTCCCCGCTCTGTTCGAGCCCAAGACCGACCAGGACACCGGCCGCAAGTCCTTCGGCGCTGCACTGATCCTGCCCACCGACCACCCACAGATCGCCGAGATCGAGGCGGCCATGAACGCTGCAGGCTCTGCCAAGTGGCTCGACAAGTGGGCCATCACCAAGAAGGGCCTCGAGAAGCAGGACCGCATGGCGCTGCACGACGGCGACATCAAGGCCAAGTACGACGGCTATGCCGGCAACCTGTTCATCAACGCCAACAGCAACGAGAACACGCCGCCCACCGTCGTGGACCAGGCCCGCAACCCGCTGACCAAGTCCTCTGGCAAGCCTTACCCAGGCTGCTACGTGAACGCCAGCATCGAGTTCTGGGCTCAGAAGGACCACCCAAAAGGTGGCTCGCGTATCAACGCCCAGCTGCGTGGCATCCAGTTCTACAAGGACGGCGACAGCTTCAGCGCAGGCCGCCCAGCCGATGCTGACGAGTTCGAGGACGCCACAGAAGGCGCTGACGCAGGCGACTTCGCGTAAGCCCCCAGGGCTTCGGCCCTGTTGTGTCTCGAGGGTCGCGTGCGGCCCTCCTGACACAACGGGGAGCCCGCACCTCCTTGCTGGGTTGATCGCCCGGTTAACGAAGATCAGATGGCTAATCGCGCAATGCCCCCGGTGGAATGACGGCGGCGCGAGGTGCTCAAACCGGCGGGCTCTTAATACATAAAGCCGGAAATCTGAACGCAGATCTGACACCTCGGAAAGACGAGGACTTTTTTCGTGAGGACGCTGGACGTCCAGGGCATAGCCCGCGAGATCACCCTTCGGTGGTTGGCCAGCGTCCTCACCAAAAACGAAAGCACACCCATGACAATCCTCTGGCTCGACACCGAAACCTACAGCGAGTGCGATCTCAAAGCGCACGGCACGCACCGCTACGCGGAACACCCCAGCACCGAAATCACCGTCGCTCAGTGGGCCTTCGACAACGGCGAGCCCCGCGTGCTCGACTGCACGGCCAGCGGCAAAGGCATCAAGGGCGCATCCGAACTGTGGGATGCACTGAACGATCCCGCCGTCACGATCGTGGCTCACAACTCCATGTTCGACCGCACCCTGGTGCGCCACGTCTGGGGCCTCGACATCCCCGTGGAGCGCTGGCGCGACACGATGATCAAGGGCATGGCCCACGGCCTGCCAGGCAGCCTGGATAAGATCGGCCAGATCGTTGGCCTCGATGCCGACCAGGCCAAAGACAAACGCGGTCGCGACTTGATCATGCTCTTTTGCAAGCCGCGCCCCAAGAACAGCATTTTGCGAAGGGCCACCCGTGAAACACATCCCGAACAGTGGGCCGAGTTCCTCGAGTACAGCCGACAAGACATCGTCGCCATGCGCGCCATCGACCAGCGCCTGCCTTCCTGGAACTACCGATCCGGTCATCCTGAGCTGGCCATCTGGCACCTGGACCAGCGAATCAACGATCGCGGAGTGGCGGTCGATCTTGATCTCGCGGGAGCAGCTATCGAAGCTGTGGCAAGGGAACAAAAGCGACTGAAGCACGAGATCACCGAGATCACCGACGGCCTGGTGCAGAACGTCAGCAAGCGCGACCAGATGCTTGCGTTCATCTGCGCCGAGTACGGTGTCGACCTGCCGGACATGAAGGCCGACACGCTCAAGCGCCGCCTCGAAGATCCCGACCTGCCCGAGGGCGTGAAGATCCTGATCGCCATGCGCCTCGAGGGCACCAAGACCTCGACCGCCAAGTACAAGGCCCTGGTCAAGGCCACCAGTCCCGATGGCCGCCTGCGCAACACGCTGCAGTTCGCTGGCGCACAGCGCACCGCACGCTGGGCTGGCCGCATCTTCCAGCCACAGAACATGCCCCGCCCCAACATCGCCCTGGTGGCCGAGCACTTCGGCGTGCCCTTCAAGCAGGCCGAGGACATGCTCGAGCCCTACCTCGAGGAAGGCATCGCTGCGCTCAAGGCCGACTGCGCGGACATGATGTTCAACAACGTGATCGGCCTGACCGCCAACACCGTGCGCGGTTGCATCGTCGCGCCGCCCGGCAAGAAGCTGACGATTTCCGACTTGTCCAACATCGAAGGCCGCGGCCTGGCCTACCTCGCAGGCGAGCGCTGGAAGCTCAAGGCTTTTGCCGACTTCGACAAGGGCGTCGGTGAAGACTTGTACAAGGTGGCCTACGGTCGCTCGTTCAACATCGACCCCAAAGACGCCGTCGGCCAGAAGCGCCAGATCGGTAAGGTCATGGAACTGGGCCTGGGCTACGAGGGCGGCGTCGCTGCGTTCTTGACGTTCGCTGCCGTCTACAACATGGACCTGGACGACCTGGCCAAGGCGGTGTGGGCCACGGCCTCACGCGAGGCGCTCGAGAACGCGCAGGGAATGTGGACCTGGGCACAGAAAAAGAAGCGCACGCTCGGCCTGTCCATGGAGATCTACGTGGCGTGTGAGGTGCTCAAGACCGCCTGGCGCGAGGCGCATCCAAACACCAAGGCCTTGTGGGCAGCAGCTGGCGACAGTGTGCGTGCAGCGATCCGCAGCCCTGGCGAGTCCTTCGCCATCGGCCAGCACCTGAAGGCCCGCGTCGATGGCGCCTGGCTGCGCATCCGCCTGCCCTCTGGCCGCTACCTTTGCTACATCAACCCGAGCGTCGATGACGACGGGCAGATCACTTACTTCGGCGTGAACCAGTACACGCGCCAGTGGGGTCGCATCAAGACCTACGGCGGCAAGATCATCGAGAACTGCACCCAGGCCTTCGCGCGTGACGTGCTGGCCTACAACATGCCGGCGATCGAGGCCAAGGGCTACGAGATCGTGCTGTCGGTGCACGACGAATTGCTGACCGAGACGCCCGACCGCGAAGAGTTCACCGCCCAGGAGCTCGGCGACATGATGGCCACCGCGCCGGAATGGGCGCAGGGCATCCCGCTGGCCGCCGCCGGTTTCGAGACCTACCGCTACAGAAAAGATTGAGCACACGTCGGGGATGGCTTTAGCATGTGCTACAATTCAAGTTCATCAACTTTTTTGGAGCACCGCATGAAGCCATCCCACACTCAAACACCCCGCACTCTGAACGAGTGCCACTTCACGCCAGGCTACCGGTCTGCTGACATGCGCGAGCCGACGCTCGAGCGCGTCGCCGGCTACGTGCTGGCCTTCGTCATCGGCTGCAGCCTGGCTGCCGTATTGGTGATCGGCCTGTCCAAATGAAGGAGGCCGTCATCGAGCGCGCGCTGATCAAGCGCGTCAAAGAGCTCGGCGGCGAAGTGCGCAAGGTCCAGTGGATCGGGCGCAGCTCTGCACCTGACCGCCTGGTGATGCTGCCAGAAACCTGGAAGACGGTTCAGCTGGCCGCCTATGGCCACCACCCTTCTCGGGAAGACCAGTGGCTAGACCGCCCTGCTCACACCATCTGGGTCGAGGTCAAGAACCCCGACACCATCAAAACCTTTCCCGCCGATGCGCGAGAGCGCGCCCAGCACCGAGAGCACGAGCGCATGCGCCGCCTCGGTCAGTGCGTCGAAGTCATCGGAACCCTCGAACAAATTGAAAGCCTGTTGTCATGAACATCACCGTCTACACCAAGAGCAACTGCCCAAACTGCGTCACCGCAAAGCAACTGCTGAAGTCCAAGGGACTGGCCTACGAGGAGTGGGACATGGGCGACGAGTACGTTGCCACCACGTTTGCCAAGCTGTACCCAGACGTGCGCCAGATGCCCCAGATATTCATCGCCGGTCAGCGCGTCGGTGGCCTGGCAGGCCTACAGGAAGCGCTCAAGCAGGTGGGCCTATGACCAGCCCCTTCAACTGGCAGGGCCGCCCTAGCGAGCTGGCCAAGTCCTTGCAGAAGGACCACATCAAAAGCCTCAACGCCCGCGGCGGCAACGCCTTGAACACCAAGACAAGCACCTTCCACCAGTATCAGAAAGCCGTTCCCAATGTCTTCACGAAGAAGCCTTAAAGGCCTCACGCTCATCGAAACAATCCAGAAGCACGTCGTCGAAGAGGGCGAGTGCTGGAACTGGACCGGCGCCATGCAGATGTGTGGCGCCACGCCAGCGATGCGTTGGCTCGGTGACACCGGCTCGGTGCGCCGATTCATCTTGCTCGAGCGCGGCCCCAACCAACCGTCCATGCTGGGCACCTACAACTGCGGCAACCCCAAGTGCGTCCGCCCGGAGCACACCTCCTGGGCCCTGCGCCGTACGGTTCAGCAGCGCACCACCAACGAGCTCGGCTACCAGGGGGACCTGGTCCGCCGCAAAAAGCTCGCGGAGGCTGCGCGCAAGCGGGCCAAGCTGACGATGGAGCTGGCCGACCAGGTGCGCGAAGCCGAAGGCCCGCAGCACGAGATCGGCAAGCGCTTCGGCATCAGCCAGGCCACCGTCAGCCGCATCATCCGCAACGAAATCTGGAAGACCTACGGCGGCAACCCCTTCGCAGGACTGGGGGCGCGCACATGAGCCGCTCACGCCACCCAGACATTCGCGCCCTACTGCGAGCCGTCGAGGACGGCATGACGGTCCCAGCCATCGCCGCTGCGCTCAGTGCCAAGTACATCGAGCCCATCCGCCTGGCGCTCAAGAACATGCCAGACGCCTACATCGACCGCTGGGACGGACCCATCCAAGGCCAGTACGCCGCCGTGTGGTGCGTCGTCGTGCCGCCGGAGGACTGCCCACACCCGAAAGGCGACGATGCGTAAACCGTACACGCCCCGCCCTTACGCCAGCCTGGCGATGGCGCACATGTCGCTCGTCGAGCGCGGTGCGCTGTGGGCCAAGCCCGGCATGGGCAAGACCGTGGTCACCATGACGTTTCTCGACCACCTGCACAACGTCGTGGGCGAGGATGCACCCAGCCTGGTGCTGGCGCCGCTGCGCGTCGCACGCGACACCTGGGCCAACGAGGCACACAAGTGGCAGCACCTGTCGGACCTCGAGGTGGTGCCTGTGGTCGGCGACGTGAAGCAGCGCACCGCTGCCCTGCGCCGCGATGCCCAGGTCTACACGACCAACTACGACAACCTGGTCTGGCTGCGCCAGCACTTCAAGGACGCGGGCAAGCCCTGGCCATTCCGCACGGTGGTGGCCGACGAGAGCACCAAGCTCAAGTCGTTTCGCCTGCGCCAGGGTGGCGTGCGCGCCCAGGCCTTGGCCGGTGTCGCGCACAAGGACGTGCAGCGCTGGGTCAACCTGACCGGCACGCCGGCCAGCAACGGCCTCGAGGATCTGTGGGGCCAGACCTGGTTCCTGGATGCAGGCCAGCGCCTGGGCCGCACGTTCTCGGCCTTCCGCGATCGCTGGTTCGTGCCGATGAAGACCGGCAACAGTCAGTTCCACCAGTGGCGTGCCGCCCCGCACGCCGCCGATGAGATCCACGCCAGGCTGTCGGACATTTGTCTGACGCTCGACCCAAAAGACTGGTTCGACTTGCAGGACCCGATCGTGAACGTCGTCGAAGTGGAGCTGCCGCCCACGGCCAAGACCAAGTACCGCGAGATGGAGCGCGAGCTCTTCACCATGATCGGCGAGTTCGAGGTCGAGGCCATGGCCGCCGCTGCCAAGTACGGCAAGTGCCTGCAGATGGCTGCAGGCGCCGTGTTCCTCGAGGACGGCGTCACCTGGGTCAAGGTCCACGATGAGAAGCTGGACGCACTGCAGGAGCTCGTAGAGGCCACTGGCGACGACCCGCTGCTGGTGTCCTACCACTACACCCACGAGTTCAAGCGCATCGTGGAGCGCTTCCCAGACGCCCTGAACCTGGCCAACGAGGCAGACCTCAAGGCCGCCCAGGCAGGCAAAGGCAAGCTGTGGCTGGGTCACCCGGCCAGCATGGGGCACGGTGTCGACGGCCTCCAGGAGCACTGCAACACCGTGGTGTTCTTCGCGCAGGACCCGAACCTCGAGTACCACGACCAGATCCTTGAACGGGTGGGACCGATGCGACAATTCCAGGCCGGCAAAGATCGGCCCGTGTTCCTGCACTACCTGGTGGCCAGGGGCACGATCGACGAGCTCGAGATGAGCCGCAGACAAACCAAGCGCAGCGTGCAAGACGCGCTGATGGATTACATGAAAGGCAAGCAATGATCGAAATGATTGAAGGCACTCAGCCCAACCCCCTCGAGGTCCAGGTGGCCGGCGGCCACTACAAGGGCAAGAAGATCCAGCCGGTGGAGTACATCCACGCCAACAAGCTCAACTTCCTGGAGGGCTGCATCGTCAAGCGCATCACGCGCTGGCGCGACAAGCCCGCCGAGCACCGCTTCCAGGATCTCGAGAAGATCAAGCACGAGGTGGACCTGCTGATCGAGATGGAGAAGCGCCATGGCTGATGAGATCGACCGCGCCAACGAGCAGGCCGAGCGCAACCTGGCCGACTCCATTCGCATGCGCCGCCCGGCCGGCCCCCTGGCCACAGGGCGTTGCCTGTACTGCGACGAGGTCGTGGCCGACGAGCACCGCTGGTGCAGCGTCGAGTGCCGTGAAGGATGGGACAAGGAGGCACGCCGTGGCCGGTGACATGAAGTTCCTCGCTGAGCTGCCGGCCGGCTACGACAGCCGCACGCAGCTGACACTGCGCGATGACAACCAGGTGATCGTGACGCACCCCGAGCACCCTCCCCTGGTGCTCACTGCGGACGGCCAATGGCTTGATCTCAACGAGGCGTTGGTGCATCGTGCACTCGGTTCTAGCACTTGCTAGAATTGACGCGAGCACCGAATCCCTCCTAAGTGCTCACCGCCTTTACGATTCTGTAAAGGCATACTATACATTATGCGTCCCAAACGGAGGCTTTTGACTGCAGCAGTTGCTAAAGGATACGATAGCAAATGCCCAAGTACAGCCGCCCTTGGCAGCACGCCGATCGCAAACCCCAGGCCCCGGTCTCACCCCCGGGGCTGCGGCCGTTAAACGACGGCTGCGTTGACTGGCGCACGCAAGGCCCGGCCGCCGAGGTGCTGGCCATGCCAGTGCCCGCACCGCGCAAACCCGAGCCCAAGCTCGAGATCAATCGTCAGCCTGTCAGAGACTTGCACGCGCTCATTGAGAAAGTGGGTGAGCTCGGCGTGTGCCGCCAGCTGAACATCCACGACAAGACCCTGTACCGCTGGCGCACCGGCCGCGTCCAGATCCCCGGGCGCCAGCACCTGGCCATCAAGGCCTTGCTCGGCGATCTGCCAGGCACCGCCGGCAAGTGGTCGGGGTGGAGCTTCTGGGAAGGCAAGTTGTGCTCGCCGGCCGGTGAAGCGTTCGACGCGGGCCAGGTGCTGTCGCTGGGCCTGCTGCGCCAGCAGCTGAGCGCCCGGGACCGCGAGATCCACGAGCTGAAGGTGCGCCTGGCCATCGCCGAGAACGCCGTCGAGCGCCTGGCCCCGGCCGCCAACGAGGCCAGGGCTAGGGCTTAGAACTCGTTCAGGATGTCCACGTTCAGGGTGCCGGAACCGAGCACCGTGTCGTTGCCGACAGCGGCGAATTCAACCAGCACCGTGGCGATGCGCGAACGGTCGGTCGTGGTGACCGTCCAGGCGACGGCGCGCTGGGCGCTGATCGCGTACCACGTACCCGCGGTCAGGCCCGCGTCCCAGGCGTCGCCAGACTGCAAGGTGAAACGCACGCGGTAGCTGGAGCCGATCGCTGTCGTCGTGGGCGTGTACCAGTTCGCGGGCACCGACGAGAAGACCGGGTCCGCCATCTGGTTGAGATAGGTGAGCGTGCCGTCGGTGTTGACGTACAAGTTGACCCCACGGGCGCCGCTGCTCGGCGTGGCGCCGGTCAGCTGCATGGCGCCCAGCGACTGAACGCCGAGCGTCGGCCCGAGCACCTGGTGCGGGCGCGCGGCGAACGTCACTTGAAGTCCTTCACCAGGGTGGCGAGCCACAGGCCGGTGTCGGCGAAGTACGTCGCCACCAGCAGGTCGACCGCGTTGGCGGTGGTTGAGAGCACACCGACCGTGCCGCCGGGCCAGTCAAAGGCGGCGGGCCAGGTCATCGTGCGCGAGCCGGTGGCGTCTTGCTTCAGGCGCCAGTTGATGGTCTGGCCGTCCTTCAAGTTGGAGAAGGTCGGCGCCACGGTCACGTTCGCGGTGAGCACCGTGGTGAAGACGTTGGAAAGCGCGCAGTTCACGGTCATCGCGGTGGCGCTGAAGGCCACGGCGCCCGAGGGGGTGTGCGCGTTGCTGGGAACGCCAGCGGAGAGGTCCATCATGGAGCCGGTTACTTTGGTGGTCATTCACTCCCTTTCAGCGCGGCCGCGGCCGCAGGATTCATCGCCAGGCACACGTCACCGACGTAGGCCTGCAAGCCGGTCACTTTGCCGGCGAGTCGGTCAGCCTCTGCTGCCAGTTCTTGAAGGTCTGTTGCACACGCGCCGAGTAGCTCCCGCTCGGGCGCTCGGGCGCCATCAGCTCGGGCGCCGGCGGGGGCACCTGGGGTGGGCTCACCACGATGGGCAAGCGCGAGGCGCAACCGGTCAAGCTCAGTGCGAGCAGCAGTGGCAGCAGCAGCCGCCTTGCGTTTGTCTTGTTCATGGGCTTCCTCTGTTCGTTGCTTGGCCACCAGTAGGGCCTGCTCGGCGCTGCGTGCGCCCTCCACGGCCTTGGCCACCTGCCCCTGGTACTTGGCGTACACCGCGCCCTGCCCGGCCATGTAGGCTTTCCAGTGCGTGCCGGCCAGCAGCACGGCCACGATGAGCGCAAGGGTCAGCCGGAGATACATGTCTCGTACTCCCGCTGGCGGCGTTGCGTCAGGCCGCGCACTGGCTGACCCTTGAACTTGTCCCAGCGCAGGATCTGCTTGCAGGCGCCAGCGTAGTCGCCCGCGTTGAGCAGTCGCACCAGGGTCGAGTTGCAGAACGCCGTGCTGCCGATGTTGTAGGCCAGGCTCACGTAGGCGTCGTATTCGTGCTGCGCCAGGGGTGCGGTGACGCACTGCTTGAGCGCGCCCTCGAAGCCCTGCACATCGCGCAGCTTGCGCTCCAAAGCCTTTGGCGGGGAGATCGTGTCGCCCGCCTTCACGCCTTCGGTTGTGCCGAAGCCGTAGGTCCATTTGTCGCCAGGCAGTGGTTGCACTGCGCGGTCGGTGAAACCTTCAGACAGCGCCAAGCCAACGAGCGCCGCGGCGCTCAGTGTCAGGCTGGCAAGCTGTGTTCGATTCATTCGTAAAGCCCCATGCGTCGGTCGTGCTCGGCCTGCTGGCGCTTGTCTTCTTTGGCCTTGTAGTACCAGTTGATGCAGAAGCCACCCACACCCAGCATCAAGCCGATGAACACGCCGAACTCTGAGGACAGGACCCAGCCCATGAAGCTGGCGCCGGCGCCGGTGTAGGTGGCTTTACTGCCGGCAGCGGCCATGGTGGCCTCGAAGGTGGCTTGCTGTTCAGGCGTCATGTGTGGGTCGTGGGTGATCATTTACGTTGCACGGATCGTAGGTGACCTGGGTCAAGATACGGACACGTTACAGTTCGGGGTATCGCGCTTTGATTTCCGCGACTTTGGCGGTCCACTCTTCCATCGTGGCTTCGCCGCGCTGGGCTTTGAAGAACAGCGGGTCGGACTCCACGCGGTAAGCGTCGGCGCGCTGCAACTTGCGCGAAGCGCTGGCTTGCTCGAGCTCATCGGGCGTCATGTCGACGATGTCGTAGTGGCGCACCCAGCGCTCCCCGTCAAACACGGGGGTGCCTTCAACCACTTTTTGCGGGGCGCCAACCACCGGAGCCGGCGAGGCGAAAACCTGAACGACTCCCTCCGGCAGATCGGCTGGCGAGAGCGGGCTCGGGAACGAAGTGTTTGGGTACTCCTGGTACAGGTTTACCCAGCGGGTGAAGGTGTTGTTTTCGGTCTTTGCGTACACGGTTTATTTCCTTTCGTTACGGCGAGGTCGCCACTCGCGCACCTTCACCGACAGCGCACAGCTTGCTGCCTGACCAGGCTACGGCGGTTGCCATTGCAGTCGATCCCCAGCTGGTGGACTGGAGGCTCGAGCGGTAATTCCAATTGACCCCGTCCAGCGAGATGGCGACCTTTCCCGATGCCCCAACCGCGCAGAACGTGTTACCAGCCCACACAATGGACCGAACGGAATCGGTAGTTCCCCAATCGGTCGCCCGCAACCCTGTTTGGTTGGTCCAAGTTATCGCGTCGGGGCTGGTGGCAACCTGGCCGGACTCGCCAACGATGCAGTATTGCGTGCCACTCCAGGCTATCGAGCGGACCTCGTTGCCGTTGGCGCCGTTCCAGAGCGTATACGCGATAGCGTTACGCACCGTCCAAGTGATTCCATCTGGAGATGTGGCAACACCGCCCGCGCCGACCGCAATGAATTGACTGTTGACCCAAATGACTTTCCACACCACGCTGACACTCCAGCTGGTGCTCTGCAGCCCCGTTCTCAGCGTCCACGTAATGCCGTCTGCCGATGTGGCGACGTTGCCGTAGAGACCTACCGCGCAAAATACGGAACCATTCCACGCGACGGAAAATACTTGCCTGTAAGAGGCCGGCCAAATGTTCTTCAGTCCCGCACGGTATGTCCAGGTGACGCCATCAGGAGATGTGGCAAATCCTGCGTCTTGACCAACGACACAAAACTGCGAGCCGGTCCAGATAAGGTCGTAAACACTGCCGCCAGCCCAGCCGGTGGGCCCTGTCGCTTTCAGTCCATTTTGGTACGTCCACGTCACCCCATCCGCGGAGGTAGCGATAGAGCCGCCGAGGCCCGCGTTGTTCTCCCCGCCGATGCAAAATACGGAACCATTCCAAGCGATGGACGTTACGTGGCTAAGTGCACCCCAGGTTGTTGTTGCAAGCTGCGACTGATAAGTCCAGTTGGCCCCGATGGGTGGCTTCCCTGCGAAAGCCATTAGCCGTTGCGTCAAAACGTGCATGACTTACCCTTAGTTGGCGTAGTCGGCCAGTGAAGCGCCGCGCCAGCGCGTGCCGCCGTCATCCGTGACGAACATGAAAAGGTGCGTCTTGCCGGCCGTGAGCGTCGGGGCGATACCGGCGGGCCATGCCACCGTTGCCGGCCAAGTCACAGCGCCGCTGGTGTGGGTCAGCTCAAAGGTGAAGGCGTACGCCACGCCGGCGGGCGCGTTGCTGAACGTGAAGGTGCTCGCGCCCGCAATGGTCTTGGTGAAGTAGTTCCCCGCGGTGCAATTGATGTCGAGCGCGGCGACGGCCACGCTGCTCTGCTGCACCGCGCCCGTGAACGTTTTCTTTCCGCCAATGTTTTCGTCCGCAGCATTGCTGACGGGGGTGAAGCCGATGTTGGCCACGGCAGCACCGGTCGCAAGCTCACTGCTCCCTACGGCGCCGGCGGCGATCTTGTCTGCCGTCACCGAGTCGGTGGCCAGCTCGCTGTTGCCGACAGCCCCGGCAGCGATCTTGTCGGCAGTGACCGCGTCCGTAGCGATCTTGTCGGTGGTCACCGAGCCGTTGTTTGGTACGCCACCAGCGTAGGCGCTCAGGATCTTCACCTGGATGTTGTCCGTGCCGGCGGGTGGCGCGGTCGTGAACGTGAGCGAAGTGCCAACGACGTTGAAGTCAACGTCGACGACCTGGTACAGACCGGAGATGTACACGTCGCACGCCGCCTCAAACGCGGGCGGGGTCGATAGGGTAAACGTGGTCGTCGCCCCGTTGCCGCTGAACGTTTGCGGCGTGATGGTCAAGGGGATAGGCGTGCCCGCGTCAACCCAGCCCCCGGACCCGTAGGCGCGCATGGTGTTGAAGGTGGTGTTGAAGTACATGTCGCCGTACTGCAGCGCGCCACCGTCATTGCGCAGCGCCGGGTTGCTCAGCTTCGGCCCCTGGTACACGTCGGCAAAGTTCGTGATGTCGACGACGTTGTCAGCGACCACGCCGATGTCGGCGGCCACGGCCGCGACGTCCGACACATCGGCCGAGATGCCGGCGACGGTGTTCACGTTCGTGGCGTTGCTGGCCACCGCGTTGACGTTTGAGATGCTTGCGGCAACGGTGTTGACGTTTGCGGCGCTGCCGGCGACGGCGTTGATGTTGGCGGCGTTGCCGGCCACGGCGGCGACCTCGTCGTCGATTGCAGCTACCTGGGTGATCTGCGTCGTCTTGGTGGCGACCGCGTTGATGTTAGTCGCGTTGCCAGCGACCGAGGTCACGTTGCCGGCGATGCCGGCCACCGTGTTCACGTTGGTGATGTTGCCGCCGACGGCACTGACCACGGCTATGTTCGTTGACACGTTCTCGACGGCGGCGATGTCGCCGGCGACCGTGGCAATGTCCTCCGTGATCGGGCTCAGCAGCAAGATGCCTTGGGCCAGGTCACCCGACAGTTCGCCGGTGCCGTCGTCGGTGACGGGCACTTTGACCGCGCGCACCATCTGCTCGGCCAGCTGCTGGGTCTGCATGACCATGCGGTCGAGCTGATTCTCAAACGCCACGGGGTTGAAGTTGCCACCGCCCGGGATGTCCAGGGGCTGGTCGTAGCCGATGTTGCCGGTGATGGTCAGCTTGTAGGCGTTGGTCAGCAGGTACGTGACAGAGCCGCCGGGGCTGGTGTCCTGGTTGGCGTTCACGCTCACGGTGTAGTGCGTGCCGAGCGTCAGCACGGTCTCGGCGCCGGTGGCGTCGGCGATCGTGACTTTGATGTCACCGGCCGCAAACACCTTGAAGGTGAACGGCCAGGAATTCTGGGTGCCGTTACCTGTGAACGGCCCCGCCTTGCGGGCGGTGGAAGGTGTCGTCATGTGCGGAGCTCCTGCAACTACCGGCGATGGTAGGTGCGGGAGCCCCGGTCACGGACACATCAGCGCTGCTTGCTGTCTGGGCTGGCGGTGCCGGTCGCCAGGCCTCGGGCCAGGTCCACAGGGCCGGTTGGCTCGATGGTGCCGCCGGCCATACCCGCCAGGTAACCGACGGGGCGTGCGACGCCGTAGATCGGCAAGCCCGTGATCATCGTCGCAGCCGCTGCCACGTCGCGCACGGCCTTTTGCTTGTTGCCGTCCTCGACGATCGCCTTGTAGACGCTTGCCGGTGAGCTCACCGCGGACTCGATCAACGACACCGCGGGCGACAGCGAGAACTTGTCGTCGGCCGGGTTGTCGTTGAAGCGGCTCACCACGAGCTGCGCGGCCTGGCCCAGCAAGGGGACCTGCGCGACCAGGCCACGCACGGTGCCCAGGCCGAACACGGCGGCGAGCCAGTCATCGAGCCAGCCGTCTTTGTCCTTGTCCTCGGGACCGCCGCGGAACGCCTGGGCGATCGCTTCTGCGACCCAGATCGGGACCAGCAAGCCGGCGAGCGCCACGTACAGAACCTTGCCGGCGCCCTTCTTGAGGCCGATCTCGTCGGCGATCTGCTTGACGGCGGTGGCGTTGGTGTTGGCCAGCATGTTGAAGTAGCCCACGAACTGCGTGAACAAGCGCGCGTAACCTGGGCCCGTCTCAAACCGGCTCACGTCCTCGGGCAGCGTGGTGCCTTGGGTCTGGCGGATCACGCCGTCTGCAAAGCGCACGGCGTCCTTGTGCTCCGTGTTCTGCTCGATGGCCTGGTTGTAGGCCGCCGTCCAGATGATCGGGCTCATGGTGTTGTCGACCGCGGCCTGCAGGAAGTACGCGTGGCGCTGTGTCCAGGCCTGGCTCTTCTCGAGCAAGGTCGGGTCGATCAGGATCTGCTCGACGGCGTCGTTCATGGCGCCGACCTCGTTCAGCATGCGGTCCTTCATGAAAGCCGAGGCCTCGGCCACGCTGGTCTTCATGCCCTTGGGGTCCGCGGTGAAGCGCCCGACGGCGTTCAGCAGCAAGCCGGGCTTGACCTTGACTGCAGCCGTCGAGAAGCCGGTGATCTGCTGCACGGTGTTCGACAGGTTGGCCACCATCAAGGCCATGCCTGCGCGGCCGCGCATCTTGCCCAGGATGCGGGCCAGGCCTCGATCGCCGACCACGGGTGTCTCCACCACCTGGCGCGCAGAGCGGTTGAGCCAAGGAATCAGCATGCCTTCGTAGGCCGCGGGGTCGATGCGGTCGAGCGCGTAGCTCACGCGCTTGTTGGTGAGCAGGCGACGCACGTCGGTGACGGCACCCTGCATGTGCGAGAACAGCAGCACCTTGTCCATGTGCTGGCCCAACGCGCGCAGGTCCAGCAGCAGGGGCTGGTTGTACTCGACGCGGGACTTCGTGAAGCCCGACGGTGCAGCAGGGAACGCGTAGGCCATGGACTCGTTTTCGCCCTCGGCCAGCTCGCGCAGCTTCGCGTCCTTGACCAGGCGGCTGTCGGTCTGTGCGGGCACGTAGCCGCCACGCCACACGTTGCCGAACGGATCGGCGAACTCGTTGGCGGTGACCTCGGCGAAGTAGCGACCGAACACCTTGCGGTGGGTCTCTTGCGCCAGGGGTTTCATCTCCTCGAGCAGATCCCACACACCCTGGGCGAACTGGAAGTGCGCTTGGGTCAGCTTGCCTTCACTGGCCACGCGTTGGATGAACGCGTCCCACTTGGCCGTGTCCATGTTGCCCTCGGCGTCTTGCGTTGCCCAGCCACGACCCAGCAACAGCTTGCGTTTGTTGCTGTCGTTGCCGGTGTGCAAGATCGCGTGCAGCAATTCTGCAGCGCCCGAGTCGCGGGCGTTGCCGAAGGTGTAGTTGAGCTCGGGCGCCTCGATCGGACCTGCAGGCAATGCGGGCGCGACGTTCTTGAGCAGCTCGGTGAACTTCTTGCGGTAGTCCACTTTGTCGGTGCGGTAGCGGTCGGCCGCGTCCTTGACGGGCTGGAACACCAGTCGCAGGAACGGGCCACCGAAGCGACCATCGAGGCGCTCGGACCACTGCTCGACACGCGACAGGATCGCCTTGGCAAACTGCAGCTTGATGCCGCGCTCTTGGGCGTCGGTGATCGCGCCGGTCTCGCCCGGGATCGTGTCGGGGATGCCAATCTCGCCCATGCGCTCGACCAGTTCGTTGGCAGCGTCCTCGATGTCCATGAGGTTGCCGTCGACTTCCATCTGGCGCGAGCGCTTAGCCAGCACCCACATGGCGCGCAGCTCGTCGTTCAAACCGCGCAGCTCTTCCATGGTCATCTCGGCCAGGGGCTTTGCGTTGAGCATTGCGCCCTGCACGCTTGGCTGCAGCGCGGCGTACATGGCGGGGTCGTTCTTGGCGACGGCCTCCATGTAGGCGAGCGCGCTCTTCTCGAGCTTGGGCGCCACGTCGTAGGCGGCCAGGATGGCGCGCATCGCGTTGACCACATCAGGATCGCGGCCACGCTCGACGATCTTCTCATCGTTGCCCTTGGTCACGCGCTTGAAGAACTCGAGGATCTTGCGCGCTTCGGCCTGCGCCTCCTGCAGCGCCTTGACGGTGTAGTTGTTGAGCACCTGGTCGCGCTTGGCTTGCACGGCCTCCTCGGTCTTGCCCTTGGCGGTGGCGTCTTGCCAGGCCTTGCCGGCACGGGCCTCGGCGCTGCGGTGCTGCCAGGCGGCGCTCTTGAGGTCTTTGATGCGACGACGCGAGGCCAGGTTCGCAGCGAACTGCTTGGCCGCGTTGGTGATCGCGTTCACGGTGATGGCGCGGCCGTTGGTCGCGGTGCGGCCAGTGTCCTGGCGCACGTTCATCATCTCGGCCTGGGACTTCAACTCGGTGGCGAGGGAGCGTGCGCGGCCCTCGTTGTGCACGGCCTCGTTGGCGGCAGCTTCCAGTGCTTCGGGCGTGGCGAGCTCGCCGTGGCGCTCGAGCATGCGCTGGTCGGTCATGCCTTCGATCACAGAGCCGATCGGCTCGGCGTCCAGGAGTGCGCGCACCAGCTTGTCGCCGGACTCGAAGCCGAACATGTCGGCCACCATGTCAGGGTGCAGGCCTTCCTTGCCGGTCATGCCCTTGAGCTTGGCCAGGTCTGGACGGGCCAGCATGGTCTCGGGGTACATCTCGGCCAGGGCCGATGTCAGCAAGCGGAAGCCCTTCTCGGCCTTCACGGTGTCGCCGGTGGTGGGGTCGGTGGTCTCGCCCTTCTTGAGCCAGTTCATGGCCTTGTAGAGCGGTTGCTGCTCGACCTCGGCACGCACTTCGGCCTCGACCTCTTTGCGCAGCGTCTTGGCCTCGTTCTCCAGGGCCTTGAGCACTTTGCCACGGGCCTTCACGGTCCACTTCAGATCGCGCAGCGAGCGCGCCTGCAGGGCCTCGATCGCCTCGTTGGTGGCGTCGAAGTCGGGCAGCATGCCGGCGGCCTCCTCGGCCTGGGCGATCTGCTCGTCGGTGGCGATCAGTCGATCGAACACCTGGCGCACTTCGTCGTTCAGCTTCAGGTCGCGGCCGCGCATGAACTGCGTCAGGCTCTTGTAGACGTTGACCATCCACGAGCGGAAGCGACGGAACAGCGGCTGCATGTCGGGGCTGGGCGCCTTGCCCTCGAACAGGTACTGCTCGAAGGACTCGGCCCACTTCTCGTGGTAGGGGCGCTTCTGGTCCAGGGTGTAGTTGTTCCAGGTGGCGAGATCTGGCACGCCGAACCACTTGAGCGTGGCGGCCATGTCGCCGCGGATCTGCTGCGGAGCGTCGGCCTGGCTGGCCAGGTCCGCCATCACCTCGAGGAAGAAGTGGCCAGACTCGTGCAGGAACGTCGACAGGTCGGCGTTCTCGTTCAGGGTCAGCAGCAGCTGGCTGGGGCTGAAGGTGCCGCGGGGGCCTTGCTCGAGCACATCGCTCTGCATGTCGGCGGCCAGGCCTTCGGTCCAGGTCCACTCGGGCATGAGGCCGGTCTTCTGGTCCGCGAAGACGGTGTCCTCGACCTTGGCCGTGCGGTTGGTCTCACCGTAAGGGCCGAAGTTCAACCAGGAATTTTGGCCGCGTGTCTCGCTCGTGATCGCGCCCTTGGCGCTGCCGGTGAACAGGCGGATGTGCGCCTGCCATGCGTTCTCTTCGCCCTGGGCGCGAAAGCCTGTGCCCTCGAGGCCGTGGCCAAAGGCGTCGTGCACAGCACGGAACAGGTCGTTGGCCAGCACAGGCTTGAGCTCGCCGTCGACCGAGCCGTAGGGCCACTGGATGCCTGTGTCAGCCTCGAGCGGGTTGCCGGTGGTGTCGACGTCCGTGGCGTTGCTGCCAAAGCCCGCGACGGTTGGGAACACGCCCATGGTCTGAGAGGCGCGCATCTCGCGCATCGCGTCCCAGGGGCTCTTGTAGGGGTCGTTGGTGGGGTCGATGAACCAGAACTTGTAGCCGGCCGCCTCGAGCGCACGGTACTGCGCGACGGTCTGCTTGATCAGGTTGTCGTAGGCTTCTTTGACCGCAGGGTCCTGCGGTGCGTGGGCCATCTCATCGTAGGCCTGCGCGATGCGCGCAGCGCGCTCGGGGTCTACTTGGACGTATTCGGCTTGGCGTTTGAGGTCGATGCCGTTGTCGCGGGCGTATTGCTCTGCGACGGCGACGAGGCGGGGGTCTGGCCCTGTTGCGCCTTCAATGACTGGAGCGCCCGGAAGCGGCGCCGGTCCTGTACCAGCACTGCGTCCTGCTCCGTCTCCGGCTTGTTGATATTGTCCATTTACGCTTCCTTCGTTGAAGGTTTCTTCGCCGACAGGAACTCGGCCCTGGTCTGCTCCACCATCTTCTGGTGCTGCTCCGGTGTCATCGAGAAGAGACTCGATTCCTTGTCCACCGGCATAGCCAGCGACGACTCGCTGGGCTGCTTCTTCGTAGCTGATGTCGGCTGTTTGCCGGGCGCCGAGTTCACCATAGAGCCTCTTTTCGTAGTACCAAAGGATGGCCTGGATGTCGGCCACGCTGAGATTGTACCCCTTGCGGGCCAGGGATTTCTGCGCCTTGTTGACCGCGTCCAGCATGAACGTGCGGTCGGTTGCGTTGAACGGGCTGTCCTCGAGGTTCTCGAAGGCGGCCTTGTAGATCGTGTTTGCAGCCTTCTCGAGCTCGGTGCCGGATTTGAAGTTTTTGGCTTCGTAGGCATTGCGCGGCTCGACGGTGGCAGCGATCGCCTCGTCGTCGGACATGGCTGGGTTGCCCAGCAGCTCCTTGAAGCGGTCCAGGCCCTGGCGCGTAGGCGCCTGCAGCAGCGTGCCGCGATAGCGGTTGAAGGTGCGGGACCACCAGCGGTCCATGGTCAGGTAGCCGTGGGCGCCCATCAGGTTGGCGTAGAACGCGCCCAGCTTGGGGCCGAACTCGACCGCCGCCATGGGCATCTTGATGTGCGCCTGGTAGTCGGATTTGAGGTCGCCGCCGTTGGCCTTGGCGATCTTCTTGAGCTCGGAGATGGTCTTCTCCTGCATCAAGTATTCGTGCATCGCCTCGGCGCCCATCTGGTCGTGCAGACGCTGGATGACTTCCAGGTTGGCGTTGATGCTGGCCTGGCGCTGGTGGCCGCGTGTCGTCGTGAACTTGCCGTTGGCTTTGAAGTTGCCGTAGATGTCCATCGCCTGCGCGAAGTTCGGCACGACCTTCTGGCCGTCCGATGTGATGGCGATCAACGCCGTCATCGTGTTGCGCGCGGTCTTATCGGTGGCCAGCTCTGGGAACTGTTGGGCCATCGTGTCCAGGGCACGCTGGAACTTCTCGCTGTACCAGCCCACGCCCGAGCTCTCGGGGTTGTCCATGGCGAACTCGACCTCGGCCTGCATCCACTTGGCGATGCTGGCCAGGGCCTCGGGGCTGCGGTCGTCGGCTGCGATCGTGCCGTACTTGGCGCGCTGGCGTGCCTCGAGGGCAGCGGCCACTTCGCGGGTCTTGTACTTCTGGCCAGGTTTCAGGCCGTACTTCTTCAGCGTCTCAGTGCCACGACGGATCGTGGCGGACTGGTTCAGGATGTTGGGGTTGGCCGGATCGAACTGGCCGTTGTTGCCAATCGCGGATTTGACTTGGGCGGGGTCGTAGACGCCAAGGTTCTTGACGTCGTTCTCGCTGACGTAGAACGAGTCAAACCCCAGGGCCTTGATAGCCTTTTGGACGTTCCGGTCTTCGATGGCATCCCACCGACCGCCTTCAAACCACCCAGGCTGAACACCACGGAAGAGGTTGGTCTTGTGCAGGTAGTCGATCACGCGGGTAACGTGTTCTTGGTTTTCGTAGTCAAAGGGGTTTTCCGCTTTGACGTACAGCGACATCACGTTGGTGTTTTCTTCGTCGCTTTCGTTTGCAAGGTTGTCGATGTAATCGTTGGCAAATTCAGCGTCTGGCGTGACGAAGATCGCTCCACGAAAACTTCTTGCGAATGTGTCGAAACTCTTGTGCGTGGCGTGGTACATCCGCAGCGGTTTGCCTTCTGCATCTACCGCCTTTGACGCGCCAAACCAGTTTTTGAAATTTGGCGTGTCGGTGACAAGGTTGCCCGCCTGGTCGAACTCGTCGTTCAGCACACCGCCCTGCCCCGCCTGCTTCGCAGCCACCTTCAGGCTGTAGCGTTGGTAGAGCTCGGTGGGTGTCATGCCTGTGCGTGCGGCCATGGTGCTGAAGAAGTTGGCCTGCAGCGTGGCGTAGGCCTCGTTCACGTCGGACGTGAACCGGCCGGTGCTGTTGAGCTGGCCCAGGATCTCGGTGCGCACAGCCTCGCTGCTTTGCTGCCAGGCCTGGGTGTCAGAGGCCTGCTGCAAAACGCGCTCGGCCTCTTGCTGCAGGTACTCCTGCGTGAGCTGCGCCTCAACACGCGAGGCAGCGTCTGGGCGCATGCGGGCGTTGTCGTTGAGGATCTGCTCGAGCTCGGTGCCCGGGGCGATCGTGAGCACGTCGGCCATCGGGATGGCCACGGTGCTGCGGGTCTCGAGCGCGGCAGGGATCTGCTCGCGCACGGACTCGGGCAGTTGCGCCAGGAGCTCTTGCGGCAGCTGGTTCAGCACTTCGCCGTCGACGTAGATTTCTTTCTTGGCGCCCTCGTTCGCGTCGACCACGTTCTGGACGTGAGCGCGGAACTGCTCGGGGCTGCGCTGGCGCAGCATCGAGGTAGCGGCCAGTTGCATCTGGCTCTCGAGCAAGTCCTGGTCGAACTTGAGACTGGTGTCGCTCGCCTTCTCGATGATCTTGTTGATGCCCTTGATCGTGGAGGTCTGCACGCCCACGCCCACCAGGGTGGCGACGAAGGTCTGGTACGCAGCCTCGGGGCGCTCCTGGATGAACTGGCCCAGCGTCTTGTCGGGGTTCAGGTTCATCCACTCGTTGAAGTCCTGGGCCAGGGTTGTGACCTGTTCGGTCCAGCCTTCGCTTACTGCCTGGTGACCCAGCGTCTTGATCATGCTGGTGTTGGCGGCGATGTCGCCGAACAACTTGGTCGCGGGGATCTTCTCGAACACGTACTCGAACGCGGCTTGAGGGATGGCGTAGACGCCGGCCTGCAGCACGTTGCGGCCCTGCTCGCGGGCTTCGTTGAACGCAGCGGCACCGACGCCACCGGCCATCAGGCCAGCGACCGTGGTGGCCGCCTGGCTCGCCGTGGCGTAGAGCCCGCGGTACAGGCCGACGGGCAGCAGCGCCAGGTTGGTGCCTGCAGACTGCAGGCCGGACTTCACGGCCTCGCCGGTGCTGGACTCGGGCTGGAAGCCGTAGCGGTCCATCACACCCTGCAGTTGCTTGGCAGTGCCTCGAGCAGCGGTGGCGCCGCTGTCCCAGCCGATCAGGTCGTTGACCACACCGGCAGCGTCGAAGGCCATCTTGCCCAGGCCCACGGTGGCGCCGAGGCCCACGGTCTCGGCAGCACCCTTGAGGTCGGAAGGCAGGCCACCCTTGCCGTCGGCGCCCATGACGTAGCGCACGCCTTTGCCGACAGAGCGCTCGAGGTTCTTCAGCGTGTCGAGGTCGTCGACCGAGGTGGTGGCGAATGTGGGGTCGGTGATCTGGCGATACAGCACCGGCGACTCTTGCGCCATGTTGACCAGGTCGATTGCACGGGCGCGCTCTTTGACGCGCAGTTCCTCGAGGTTGCGCTCGACCACGCGCAGCGGAACGCCGGAGGTCTGCGACACGCGCAGGCGCTCGGCGGCCAGGTCTGGATCGTCGCGCAGTGCGGTCTCGATCACGGTGCGGGCGCGGTTTTGCTGCAGCGTCTGTTGCTGCTGCGCCATGGTCATGTACGGGTTGTCCTGCTCTTCAGCGGCCTGTGGGGCGCGCTGTTGCGCGAGGCTCAAGTAATCCGTCATTTAGCAGCGCCTTTCTGTTTGCCGGCGAGATACATCTCGACGATGGCTTGTTCTGATGGTTGCTGGCCGGTGGCCTGCAGCGCCTTGACGATCTGACGTCGGTCAAGTGCGGGCACGGATGATACCGGCACATTCTTGCCGTTCACGTTGACGTAGGCCTTGCTGATCTCTTCAGGCTTCAGCAGCGCCAGGGGCTTCTGCGGGTCGGTGCCCCACTCGTTCACGTACACCTTGTCCATCACCACGCGATCGACAATGCCTTGCTTCTCGTCGGCGGTGAGATCCTTGCCGCCCTTGGCAGCAGAGGCGGCGCGCACGCGGCGGTCGATCTCGTTGGTGAGGTTGACGGCGGCCTCGGGGTTCTTCTTCTTGTCGATGCCCAAACCCACGATGGCCGCGTTGATGCGCGCCTCGTCGGTGAGCATGCTGTCTTGTTTGACACCGCCCTTGCTGGCGGTGGTCTGGATGTCGAGCAGCTGCTCCATCTGCGCGGGCGCGATCTTCTCGGTCAGTGCACGCAAGTCAACGCGCTCACCGCGGGCGAGCTTCTCGCGGGTGTCGATGTACAGGCCCATGTCGGTCTTCACCGGCTTGCCTGCGGCCAGGCGCTCGGAGCGAGTGCGCTGGGCTTCTTGCAGTTGCACGCGCTCGCGGCCGTTCATGCCCGAGAGCACGGCCTCGGGAATCTTCTGGCCCTTGGCAAACGCCTGCCAGGCCTGGTCAGCCATGCGGCCTTCTTGTTCCTGCTCGGCCTGCTTGACCAGGGCGTAGTTGTTGCGCACCTGGGTGAGTGTCTTCTCGCGGCGTTGCGGGTCGGTGATCTTGGCGGCCTCGGCGAGCTGCTCGCTCAAAGGCTTGTCGGCCATCGCAGCGGCGGTCTGCGTGGCGAACTGGTTGTCCATCTCGGCCTTGAGCACTTGCTCGACTCGAGCCTGGTTCTGGAATCCGACCTCGGCTTTGTTGGCGTCGTAGTACGCCTGCGCGGCGGTGGGGTTCTCCGACGACAGCTTGGTGATCTGCGCCAGGTGCATCATCGACAGGTTTTTGCCGGCCTCGGCCTGCACCTGCTCAGTGGTCCAGCCTTTGCGGGCGCCGAGCACGGCGGCCTTGTCGCGGATCTGCGTGGCGGTGCTTGCGACATCGCCAGAGGTGATACCGAACTGGATCGTGGTGTTGACGTCGGCGGCGTAGGTCTCGTCCGCGTGGCGCTCTTTCTCGGCCATCGTGAACGTGGCGACGTTGCTCAGGGCCTGCGTTTGCTTGGCCACCAGGCTGCGCGATGCGAGCGCTTTGGAGCGCGGGTCGAGCGTCTGGCCAGCGGTCTCTGCAGCCTTCTTCCACCACTCCTCGGCGGCGGGTGCGTAGCCGTCAGCGTTGGCGCCGCGGTACTTGTTGCGGTTCTCGCTGTCCCACTTCAACCACTCGCTGGTGATCTTGGATTCAGCGTCACTCGCCTTGGCCTGCGCATCGCGCAGGTCCATGCGGTCGGTGGCCTCGGCCACTTGGCCCAGGCCTTGCGCCAAAGCGCGAGCGCCCGAGCTGACGTCGGGGGCTTGTTGAAGGACCGGGCGCAGTGCCTCGGTGCGGACTTGGCGATCGCCGTAGACAGGAACCTGCGGCATGGCTCAACGTCCTTTCGTGTAGGTGTACCACTTGTCGGACACCTGGCCGGCGCCGCCCAGCAACGTGCCAGCGGACTGGTACATCGCGTTGAGGCTGTCGGCCTTGCCCTGCGCGAGCGCTTGCTGGCCTCGAGCCTTGATGCTCCAGGCCTCGCGCGCGGCGTTCGTGCGCGTGGTGGCCACGTCGGATTGGGTGAAGAAATCGGTTTGGTCTTGCAGGTCGGCAGCGGTGCCGTAGCTGAGATCCAAGCCTTTGCTGGCCAGGTTCACGCGCTGTGCGCTTTTGAGCGATGCGCCTTTGCGCTGGATGGCGGCGGCCTCTTCCTCGCCACGACGCTGTGCGTCTTGCGCGGCGATGTCGGCCGACTTCGCGTTATTGGCTGCGGTCTGCTTGGCGACTTGGCCTTGCTGGTACATGCCGCCGGCGGCCATCGCGGTGCTGCCGATGGTGGCGGCCAGGCTCAGGGCCTGCAGCGCAGTCATACTGGCCGTGCCCGCAGTGACAGCGGCACTGGTGCCGATGGCGCCTGCCGCAGCCGCACCGCCGTAAGTGGCGGCGGACGCCAGGACGCCAAGAGTTACTGGTTCACACATGGTGGGCCTTCATTTCAAATGGGTGGAACGGCTCGCCGAGCGCACCGTAGGGTTGGGCGGCGTGCAGCGTGAAACCCAGGCGGCGCAACCAGCGCACGCTGGTGGTGTTCTTCGCGTGTACGAAATTCACCAGGTGCGGGAAGGCGTTTAGCATTTTGGCAATGTACTCGGGCGTCTCGCGGACAAGGACACGGGAGTGCCGGTCAAGAACGGGCGTGCCGAGCATCCAGGGGGAGCCGATGCCGGACACCACGCTGATCGGAGCGCAGCCCAGGATCGCTGCGAGCTCGCCGTCGATAAACGCGGTCCAGCACAGCATCGAACGGTTGGCGCTCGAGATGATGCCGGCGGCGATGTCTTCGCGCCCGTAGGCCCGGCACTCGGCCAGGTCTGATGGGCGCAGGTTGGCGGCCAGCTCGGCGGCATCGCCGGGCTCGGTCGGTACGATCAGGACATCAGCCACCGCTCTGAACTTCGAGCGTCATCGACAGCACGTTCAGTGGCAGGGGCAGATCCTGGCGCACACAGATCGCGGCGTCGGAGTTCCAGCTGGGGTCCACACTGAGCGACAGCTCGCCGTCACGCAGCGCAGGTGGCGCGCCGTAGGGGTCGGTGATGGCACGAGCGGGGTACTCGCGCAGGCGGTCGAAGCTCGGGCCGGCCTTGACGATGCTCGACTGGCTCACGCGCAGGTGCACCCTGTTGACGTTCTTCACGGTGCCCTGCCCTGCTGCCTGGGCTCCTTCAACGGCCAGGGGCAGCGTGCGCAGGTCTGCGGTGATCGGCAGACCGATGTGCACTTTGCTGGCGGCGTAGTCGAGCGTGATCGCGCCACCGCTCACGGTGCGTCGTGGGTGCACGGCGCCGTCGGCCAGGATGTCGACCTCTTTGCCGTTCAGGTGCGAGAGACCGGAGATCGTGGTGGCCGGGCTGCCGGAGTAGGTCAGGCCCGAGTCGACGAAGAACGCGTCTTCCTGCTCGGTGAAGATGCGGGTGCTCAGGCGCTCGATGTAGCGCAGCTGCGAGCCACCGATCGTGCGGCGCACGACGACGTAGAGCACGTCCTCGTTGGCCTCGGGCACGACGGTCACCGACTCGAAGGTGCCGTCGGTGTCGTGGGCGTGCCATCCGTAGACCTGCTGGTCGGGCACGTAGGTCATGCCCAGCAGCGTGCCGTCGCTGCGCACGGCCCACAGGATCGACTCGGGCGCCCGGCTGTAGGCCAGGTCGGTGATCGTGTAGCCGTTGAAGCGGTGCGGCGACATGATCGACGCGTCCATCGTGCGGTAGGCGCTGGCCTCCCAGCTGTAGCTCAGCTCGCGGATGCGCGAGCCTTGCGCCTGCACGTACAGCACGGAGCCGGTCGTCACGACGGGCTGGGTGTTGCTGGCGCCGGCGTAGCCCTGGGGCTTGACCGACACGGTGGTCGGCGTGATCGCCGGAGCGCCGTCGGCATAGATGCGGAACTCGCCACCGGCGGTGAGTGCGATCAGGTCGGACAGCGCGACCAGGTGTCGGATCTGGTTGTACTGGCTCGAGGCGACGCGCAGCTCCATGCCGTCGGCTTCGCGGCTTGGCAGCGAGCTCGTCAGGTTGGTGTCGGTGCCTGTGCGCGTGGCCCACATGACCTGGGGCTTGGCGTTGGTGCCTGCGAACCAGCGGCGCTGCTCGTGGTAAACGGTGGCCGCGGGGTAATCGTTTGCGCCGGCGTTCAGCCCGATGATGTTTTCCGGGGGCGATTGCGTGGTGTCAGCCTGGACGTTGTCATCGACCAGGGCCAAGGACGGCGAGCTCACGGTGCCTGCGTTTACCGAAGCCAAAATTGCTTCCTTGGCGTAAGTGAACACCGTGCCGCTTTCGACCGTGATCTGGAACAGGCCGTCGAAGTGGGTCGTGCCTTGGACGTAGACGCGGTCGCCGGTGGAGTACCCGTGCCCGGTGGTTGTCGTGACGCGCACGCGCTTGGTGACAAACCAGCTCTTGACGTCGTAGCCGACGGCGGTAGCGATCGACTTGGGCGTGCTGCCCGAGGGGACAACCTGGCCGATGTAGCCGTACACGCCGCCGCGCAGCTTGTAGACGTTGTAGCGGCTGTAGCCGTCGACGCCTGCCCAGGTGATGGTGTTGAAGTTGCCAGCCAGGGTCAGGTTGTTCATCGCCGTGGCGGGCGTACTGGGCAACGATTCCGTGACCCCATCGTCCCTGACCGCGGTGACCACGTACTTGGTCTGGGTCAAGTTCTGGTTTTGCGCCACGGTGGGCGTGGCCGTGACGCCTGTCGGTACGGCAGCGGGCGGAGCAAACGACACCGACGACAGCGTCCAACTGGTGGAGCTCTGGCGTGCGAGCTCGCGCGTGGCGTAGCCCGGGTGAGTGATCGTGATGACATCGGCGGACTGCGCGTAGTGCAAGTCGAAAAGATCGTCGCTCGCGTAGGGGCTCGAGATCTGGTACGGCAGGCCCGTGCCCGGGTCGAGCAGCGTGGCGCCGTCGATGTGGAAGCGGATGTACCCGTGGCCGAGCTCCACGACAGCGGTCTGGCTGGCGCTGAAGGTGAACGGGATCAGGCGCACCTTGTGCACTGAGTTTCCCGCTTCGCGGACAAACTCAAACCCTGGCCGACGCACAGCAGGTCCGTGGGGCAGCGTGATGAAGTTGCGCGCCAGGGAGAGGCCCGTCTGGTACTTCACCAGGTCCAGGCGTCCTGCCAGCTCGGGCGTGATCTCGCCGCCGGCAAACGAGCGGAGCAGGTGCTTCGTGCTCATGCGCGAACAGCGACGATCGTCGGCTGGATAGAGGTTTCGATGCTGCTGGCATTGGCGCTGGCGGCGGCCGACAGATCGGCAGTGCTCATCGCGCGCTGGCGCATCGCGTCACCCAAGCGGGCACCCTCGTTGCCTTTGACGACCGGGCCAGCCAGGTAGCCCCCCAGCAGGAAGCTGAACGCAGTGGTGAAGCTGGCCGTGAACTTGGTGGTGTCGGTGACGTCTTGCACGTACACGAGCACGGCGTCGGGCTCGTTGGTGTAGATCACATCGCCCTCGACATCGAACTGCGCGGAGTCGCGGTCGTCGATGTGCGCGGTGACGGTGTCCTGGTTGAAGACCGTCACGCCCATGGTCGGGCGCAGAACACGCAGCGGGCGCATGCAGTCGGAGGGCTTGGCGTAGGCGTAGGCCCAGGCTTCGCTCGTGTTGGTGAGCTCACTGAGCGCGGCGCGCTTGAGGGAGAACGCCCAGGCGCCTGGCTCGAGGAGCTCGGTGCGGGCCAGGTCGTAGAAGGTCGCGCAGTGGCCTGCCTCGACGCTTCCATCGGGCGGGCTGATGCTGGTGACGCGGGCGTCCGAGCCGATGTGGCTCAGGGCCATGTTGCAGATTTGGACGACTGAGGCCATGGGGATTCTCCTGGCGCTCAGTGTATGGGTGAGGTTTTAGGTCACGGACACATCACCGACGGCGCACCCAGACCGTGCCGTTGCCCGCCTTGAGCGTGCCGACGTAGGCCTGGCCAGGGCCGTAGATGACGCCCTCTTTCACTTCGGACGGATTAGGGAACATGCCAATTCGCACACCGACGGCAGCGAATCTGTCTTTGGCTTCCGTGACCGCCAGGGCGCCTACGTGCGCGATGTAGCCGTCGGCGTAGACGATGTCGACTGGATCTGCTGCCGCCAGCGCGCCTACGTGCGCGACGTAGCCGTCGGCGTAGACGATGTCGACAGGATCGGTCGCGCCGAAGTCGCCGTCGTGGCCAAGGTCGCCGTAGATCTCGGCGGTGTCCGGCATGTCGCTCGCCGCCATTGCGCCGGTGTGAACGATGATGCCGGCAAAGGCGAAAACGTCAGCGGCCTCGGTCGCCGCGAACGTGCCCGTGAGAGGTCCGTGGGCGGCACCAACAGCGTCGAGAGAATCCTGCGTTTCAGCGGCAGCCAGGGTGCCTGGGTGCCCGAGCTTACCGACACCCGCCAGTGCGTCTTGGCCTTCTGTTGCAGCAAATGCGCCAGTGTGTGTGAGTGTGCCGGTGAACGCTGGTGTGTCTTGCGCCTCAGTCGCCGCGAGCGTGCCCGCGACGGTTTGGCGGACAGCACCGACGGCGGCGAGAGAATCCTGCGTTTCAGTCGCCGCCAGGGTGCCCGCGTGCCCGATCTCGCCGACACTCGCCAGCGTGTCTTGACTTTCTGCTGCAGCAAACTCGCCAATGTGTGCGAGGTAGCCAGTGAACGCCAGGGTGTCTTGAGCCTCGGTCGCCGCGAGCGTGCCCGTGTTGGCCCCGGTCGAGACGACCTGGCCATTGATGTAGCTGATGGATAAGAAATTGGACGGCATTAGACGAAGCTCAACCCAGTGTTGTTGCCACCGTCAAGCGAACCAGAGCCCACGTTCCACGCGCCGGGCTTCTTCAGGATTGCTTGAGTCGTGTTGGTCGACCCGACCGTCAGCCGTGCGGCCGTCGAGGTGCCGTTCAGGTTGAAGTCCTCAAATTCGTTGGTCGTGCCCCCAGTGAACAACACCGAGCCGATGACGGTGTTGGTGATGTTGGCGAACTTGTTTGAGCCAGAGATCGTCAGCGCGCCTGTGCCGCCTTGGTTCAGCGTGGGGTAGGTCTGGATTCCCCCACCCGCAAAGGTTTTAGCGGCAGACGCAGTCATGTTGATGGTGCCGGTTCCCGCGAAGGTGAGGTTGGTGGAAACCGCAGACCAAGTCGCCCCGCTCCCCGAAACGTTGAGCGTCCCTGCGCCGATGTCGATGGATCTCACAAGAGAGCCGTTCAACGAATAGTTAACCGCCGAAACGGTGTAGCCGTTGGTCTGAAGCGACCCCGCGGTAAGCGTCAATGTGGCCGTACACGTCAGTGCACCGCTCAAGGACCACGTGCCGCCCACTCCGTTGAAGATGACACCACCGGTTATTGACACACCGTTTGTTTGGATGGTCCGTGGTGTCGCCGAAATGGAGGCAAAGGTAGGGGTCCCGGTATAAGACGTTGTGGAAGAAAATGTCAGATTGCCGTAGACGAGAGGGTTGCCTGAAAGCGCTCCAGTAAAACCGGTGGTGTCTAAGTCCTCCACGCTACCACTCAGCGTGGCACCGGTCGTTCCTGTTGGCATCTTTACCAGGTACACGTCGAAACGTTGACCTTCAGGTAAGCTGCCAAAGATAAGGGAGCTGCTCGATGTGTTCGATGTCGTCGAGTTCCAGCGAAGCGTTGGGATGCCGGTAATGGAGAGCCCGCTTCCGCCAAAATCGCAAGTGGTTGCACCACCACCACCCCCTTGCATAAGCAGCAGGCCCGAGCTTCCAAAAGCGAAGCTGCGTGTCCTGCCTGCAGTGTTGGAGAAAAACTGCCCGGCAGTGACCGTCTTATCCGTCATGTCGAACGTTCCAGAGGTGAGCCTGAACTGGCTGCTGCTGCTCAGGGTCAAATTCTCCGTTGTCGTGACTGTCCCGGAGGGGTTGTCAATCGTGATGCCTTGTGTGAACGTTCTTCCCGCACTCGTAATTGTCTGACTGCCACGCCCAGCAAACGTCACAATTCCACTACCCGTCAGCGTCACACCGGTCCCGTTGATCCAGTTGCCATAGATCGCAGGGGTGCTCGTACCCGTTGCCAGTGTCATCGTGTTGGTGGTGCGGGCACTCATGTCGATGGTGCCGATGTTCCAGTTGGCGCTGATGGTGATTGTTCCGGCAGAAGGCAACGTAACGCTGGAAAAAACAGCATAGTCTTGAGCCAACGGAAAGTTAGTTGCCGCAGGCACTCCTCCGACGGTGGTTGCCCAGCCATTTCCAGTCCAGTTTCCAGCGGTAGCGTTCCAATACACCGTCTTAGGTGCATCAAACGTAATCCCACTGTTACCCCGGCAGTCGCCGAAGCGCGTGCCGCTGATTGGTGCTGCGGCGCCGGCAACGGCGATGTCTCGGAAGTCGATGTCCGCTGATGCCGTAGCAAAGCTGTTGACGGTCAGCGTGCGGGTTGTGGCCAAGACACTTGACTGCAAGAACGTCCTCGCTGTGGGGCTGCTTCCTGCAAAAAGCGTCAGTGTGCCGTTGATGGTTTGGTTAGCCGCGAGGGACACCAAGGTGAGGCCTGTCGTTGATCGGCCAGCAATCGACAGGTTGTTGAAGGCGTTTGCGCCCGTAAAGGTAAACGGGCCCGTGCCACCGCTGTTAAAACTGACGTTATAAAAGGTGGCGCCCCCACCCGCAAAAGTGGGCGCACTAGACGAACAGGTTATCTGCGACGTTCCTGCGGCAAACGTCAGACCACTACTGGAAGAGAGGTCGAGGGGCGTCGTAGACGTCAAAGTGACCGTACTGCCGCGCAGATAGATCGCCCGTGTGTTGCTATTGGTAGACAACAGAGCAGTGGCGGTGACTGCGTAACTGGCGGTATCGAAGGTCCCTTGTGTAAGAGTAATACTACCAACGGACGTAAGAGCGCCTCCGAGAAGCACCGAAACGCTTGCACTCCCTGTTATTTGGACGTTTCCGAGGGATTTGCCACGCGAAACAAGCGTCGTGCCAACGCCTCGAAACTGCCACGCAATGGTTGTGCCGATCGAGGTAAAGTTCAGGTCTGCGACGGTTCCATACACTTGGATGCTGGGCGTAGTGCCACCAGCAAGTGTGATTCCCGGGAACCCCGTCAACGAAGCGCAGGTCTGTGTGTTGTAGACGGTAACCGTCCCTGTCCCTGAGTTGGCATCGAAAATTACGTCATCAGCGGATGTGGGCACCGACGCACCGCCGGCGCCACCTGAAGTGGCTGACCAGTTGGTGGTGACCCCCGCAATCCAAGTCCCCGCACCGCCGACCCAATACCGCGAGGCCATCAGACCACCTCTTCAGCAGGTGTCTCTTCCGCAGGCGGTGCAGTGACTACGGCGATCCAGTTGTCGCGGCGCTCGGCCTTCATCGCCTCGATCTGCTCGTCTGGCAGACCGTGGTCGTCAGGCAGGTGCAGCGCGTCGCGGAACAGGCCGTGCTCGGTTTGAAATTCAAAGTCGATCTTCATGACCGACCTTTCAACCGTGGGTGATGGCTGCGCTGCTGATCGTCACCGTATCGCCGGCGGTGATGCCGACGCTGGACAGGTTGATGTTCGCGCCCGATGTGCCGACCGTGAGGCCCGACACGATCACGTTGCCGTTGCTGTCCTTGATGCGCGCCTCGGCAGCGGTGCCGGTGGCGTCGGCGTTGGCGTCCGAGACTGGGGCGGAGAACGTCAGCACGCCAGCAGCCACAGACCCGCTCGGGTCTGCCAGGGGGATCGTCGCCAGCACAGTGCCCATGCCGGTGGTGCCGATCTCGAGGTAGCCTGCGGCGGCGCCTGCGTCGATCGCATCGCGCACGGCGGTCAGGCGGCTGTTCTTGACAGTGGTGGAGTAGACGACGGCCATGTCGGTGCCTTTAGATGGATTTGCGCCCGGACAGCACGAACTTCAAGTTGGTGGAGCCGTCACCGCCGAAAACGCGAGGTTTGAGGAACACGGGCAGCTCGACAATCTGTTTGAGCGCGCCGGCCGTGAGTGTGAGTGGTTCGCCTGACGTATCGGTCAGTGCGTGGTATGTCTCGCCGTCGTTGGAGCCACCGATCGTCACGGAGGCGCCGCCGAACTCACCCGAGACCTGGATGGATCGGTCAGAGTAAACAGCGAGCCGAACGGGCTCGCCATCGTCGTCAGCAAGCAACCCGGCCCAGGTCGTGACCGCCACGTCGAGACTGGTCTCGAAGGGGAAGGACGTAACCGCGGGCCGGGTTGGCATCTGCTATCAGGCCATGTCAGTCGGGGCTTCGGCGGGAGCCTTAGCCATTTCCGACAGAGTCTTGGGCTCAGCCTTGGCCGGTGCTTTGGCCTTGGCTGGGGCTTTGACCGCTTCGTCAACCGACAAGAACCAGGAGCCCTTGGTGCCCGTAGGCACGTCGAACTCTTGGCCCTCGCGGATGCGAGCGCCGCCAAAGAAACCGGCTTGGAGGGCTTTAACCTTCATCGCTCAGTTCCTTCGGGCTTAGGCCTGGCTAGGGCTTGGGAAAGCCTTGGCCGTCACGGGCACGTTCGTCAGGAACGCGTTGATCTTGCCGGCGGTCAGCGCAGCAGTGCCGACGTTCTGCAGGATGCCCAGGTAGCGCTCGTACTGGCCCTTGCCCAGTTCGATCTGGATCACGTTGTAGCCAGCAACCAAGGTGGCCTTGGGGATCGCGGCGGACTTGGCGTGCACAGTGGCGCTGCCGTCGACAGCGATAGCTGCCTGAGCGTCAGAAACCAACTGGAACTCCACGGTGGCGGCGCCAGCGGAGGTCACGGCGGTGTCGACCTGGATGACCAGGTACATGTCTTCCACATCGTTGATGCCGTCGTTGCCGAGGTCGATGACGTCGCCAACCAAGGCCAGGCCGGTGGCTGCGGTGCTGAGCGCGAGGGCATCAGCGAATTCGTTGCGCTTGTCGAGAATCATGGAGAATTTCCTTTCAGAGGGGTTTCGCAGTAAGCGAGGCGGGGACCGAAGTCCCCTCCTTCACTTAGACCACGCGGGCTTCGTTGTTCAACAGAGCATCGGTGCGGCGCACTGGGATGTCGTCGAATGTCATCACGCGCTTACCTTCAACGGTTTCCCAGTTCAGGTTCGTGGCAGTCTTTTCCAAGATGCCCAAGCGCAGCTTCTCGCGGATGGTGCGGTTGACGTACCAGCAGGCGCGGCCCTTACCGAAGGATGGGATGCGCTCGGAGGCCTGGATCATCCAGTTCACCAAGTTCTTGGTGTTGGCGATCGTGTCGAGGTCGGAGACGTCGATGTTGGGGATGCGCACGAAGTAGCGCCAGTCGCGGATCGTCAGACCCATGTCGTGGCGGTAGTGGGTGCGATAGCCTTCCATGCGACCACCGTTGCCATCGACGTTCTCGATGGTGACCTGGCCCTTGTCGGTCATCTGCAGGCCAGCCTGGCTGCCCTTGGGGTAGATGCCGAAGCCAGTCTGAGGGCCCCACACGCACAGCCAGATGGATGTGTTGTCGGTGCCTGTGCCGCCAGCGTCGATGATGTTCGAGCTGTTGGAGGCAGACTTGCTGTTGAAGCGAGGAGCCAAGCCGGTGAAGGCTTCGGGTTCGCTGCCTTCGTTGCCGTAGAACAGCGTGCTGGCCATCTCCTGGCTCATGCCTTCGATGTGGGCAGCGTCTTCGCTCAGGCGGAAGGCGGCGGTGTTGCCGTTCAGGTCAGCCAGGGCCTTGTCGATCTCGGCGTAGGCTTCCAGCATGCCGCACGAGTCGGTCACCTGTGCGGTGGTCGACTTGGTGGGCTGCACACCACCGTACAGCTTGCGCCAGGTGGGAGTGGGCAGACCGGTGCGAACGGTGGTCTTGTTGCCGGTGGGCAAGTTGCCTTCGATGAAGGTCATGTCCTGCAGGACGTCGTTGGTCTGCGCGAGCAGTTCAACGATGGTGGCGATGGAGCCATTGGGGTCGGTGCGCTTGGCAACGTCCAACAGCGTGGGGTTATTTGCGGCGAGAGTAGACATGGGTCTATACCTTTCAGTTCATGTTGGGGAACAGTTTCTTTGCGGGGTCCGAGTTGGCTCCTTTGGGGGAGCCGGCCACGAACTTGTCTTCGCTGATAGCTTTGCCAGCTTTCACGAAGGCTTTGATCACCTCGGGGTGGTTGCCCAGTCCCGACGCGTTCAGCACGTCCTTGAGTTCAGGTGTGCCGAAATGGTCAAGCGCCTTGCGCGCGATGCCGAGGTTCTCGTCGAGCTTGTCGCCACCGATGTCTTTGTCGGCTTTGACTTGCTCCACCCAGGTCTCCACCAGCTTGGTGTGCGCTTCAACTTGTCGCTGAGCTTGCTTTGCAGCAATGTCGGCGAGCTTCTGCGCAGCAGCCTGGTCGAGCTTGAGCTCCTTGGCGATCGTGGTGAACTCGTCGGCAGCTGCCTTATCGAGTTCGACACCGTCGGGCATTTGCAGATCGTAGGCTTCAGGCACTTCAGGCGCGGTGGCCTTGGTGTCGTCAGTCTTCGTGTCTGCAGCGGCTGCGGGCGGAGTGCTCGCGGTCGTGCTGTCAGGCGTCACTGTCGTGCTATCAGTTTTCGGGTCCCCAGCGTCGTTGGAAGGTGTGCTGGTCACCGCAGTGGTGTCGGTCATCGTTGGCCTTGCTTCAATAACTTGAAATATCCCTCGGGCGATGCTTCGAGAAGTTCCGCGGTGAGCCACAAGCCGATCTGACGCTTGCCTTCATTGAAGGCCATCACTGACCCTGAATGGTTGAAGGAGCTGCGGAAGATCCCTGTTTCGCTCAGCACGCGGTCTGCGATGCGTCGGCCTTGGGGGTGTGCCATTAGCCAGCGGAGATCGTCTTCCTCACGACGTCGGTGTTCACGCGCCTTGGCCTCGTCGGCTTCGGCGTCGTGATCCTGGCGACGCAAGTCTGTCGGGTCTTCCTGTCTGGTCATGCGCGCACTGTAGTGCGCGGTGTTTAGATCACGGACACGCTCAGCCCATCGGCGCTGGGCTTACGCTGCTGTAGCCCTGCAATGAGGTGAGCACGTCCTGCAGATTGCCGGTGTCGATCTCGCTGGCGGTCTTCGCACTGTCGACCACCTGCGGTGCGGTGGCAGCAGCTTGCGCAGCCTGCTGTGCTTGAGCGCGTTGCTGGCGGATGCCGGCGGCCACGTCGTCGGGCACGATGATCTTCGGGTTGACGCCATACGCGTCGCCGTAGTCGTCGACCACCTGGTCGAAGTTGATCTTGTCGAGCACGGCGGGGTTGACCGCAGCCATCTGGCTGACGGTGCCCAGCAGTCGGTCCATGCCTTGGGTGGCGACAGCACGTTGAGCCTGGGCCAGCACGGAGATGAACTCGACGTTGAGCTCCATGCCCTCGAGCTCGGGTGGAGCCTCGGGCAGTATGCCGGACTCGCGTGCGTACTCGAACGTGGTGTCGATTAGCGGGCTCAGCAGCTCGTTGTGCAGACGCTCGAGCACGGGGCCGAGCATGAGCAGCTTCTCTTCGTGGCGCTCGGCAACCTCGGTGGCGGTGATGCCGGAGCGGGTGTCGTTGGCCAACATCAAGAACAGGTCGGCGTAGTAGGCGCTGCGGATGCGCTCACGCACGTCCTGGATGTCGAGCATCAAGTGCTGCAGGTTCAGGTTGACGTCGAACGCGGAGCGCACGCCGCCTTGCTGGCCAATGCTGTCGACGTAGAACACGCCGCCAGGCAAGCGAGACTTGTGGGCTTCCTTGTACTTGGCAGGCACCTGCAGGGGTGGGTTGACCTGGTAGTCGATCGCTTGGCCCTTGCGCAGTTGCTGGTGCTGCAGCTGCTTGACGTCGCCCAGGCACTCCATGCCAGGGCTGGTGCCGTACACGTCGTTGCCGGTGACGACCCAACGCGGTGTGAGCGCTGGAAAGCGGTTGAAGCCAGACTCGGACAGGAACTGGTCGGAGTTGTCCTGGCCAGGTTCGATGTAGTAGCTGGCAAAGCGCTTGTTTTTGCCGTCCAGCTTGGAGGCATCGCGCTCACGGCGGGGCTCGACCAGGTGCACCACGTCGACCCAAGCGTCGTAGGCGCCCTTCTCGTACAGGTTGCGAACGGTGGTCGACAGGTTCTCTTTGCCGAACTGCAGCGCCATCTGTTCGACGGTCATCTGGAACTCGCGCACGATCGTGTTCACTTCGCCCTTGTGATTGGTGGCGAGTGCGTACTCGCCGATCGTCAGCGGGTAGTGGTGGACGACGTTGTCGAAGTCAGGCAGCAGCACGGAGGCGCCAGTGCCGAACAGGCCGAGCTCCTCGTAGATCGTGTGCAAGCTGCGGTAGGTGTTGGAGCTCGCAAAGATCGCGCGCAACAAGGTGGCGGTGTCGTGCAGCCAGGTCTTCACCGGGCCGGACTCCATCAGGTCCTTGTCTTTGATCTCGAGGCGGAACCATGGACGCGCTGGGCTCGTGATGCCCGACATCAGGCCAGCGGCCAGGGTGCGGGCGCCGAACACGGCGGTGTTGTCCAGGATGTGGTTCGAGCGCTTGTCGCCACGGTTTCGATCAGACGCGACAAAGCGCCCGGCGCGGGGCTGCTGGTAGTCGCTGAGCTCGCGCCAGTGCGTGAGCCAGCTCGAGCGCTCGGTCCACAGTGCGGACTTGCGCGCCAGCAGGCGCTGTCGTCGGTTGATCGTCTGGTCCATTTACTGACCGAGCAGCGTGGCGCGACCTGTGGGCGCAGCAGCGGCGCCGGTGGGGCCAGTCAACAGCGAAGGGGCAGCCATGCCGCCACGATTGCGCTTGGCCTTGTTGGCCAGGTTGGCGCTGTCAGGCTGTTTGACGTCCTGCACTGGGGGAGGTGGTGGTGGAATGTCTGGGGTACTCATGCACATGGCAATCTCCTGGGAGTTGCGGGCATTGTGCTGCGCGCCGTTCAGAACACGGACACCCCGCGTTCAGAGGTTGGCGTAGGGGTCGTAGGCCAGGGGGTTGTTGCCCGCGGACTCGCGGTCCAGGTAGCGCAGTTGCGGGACCTTGGGTGTGTCCATCAGTGCCAGCACCAATGCGCTCGCACGGTCAGGCGATCGGCCCACGCGCTTGACGATCTCATCGCGCGACTCGACCTTGATCGTCATGCCCGACAGCTCCCAGCGCGGTGCGCACAGCTCCTTGAAGAGCTCAGGATCTGGCGGCAAGCAGATGCCGTTCTCCTCTTCGGGATCGAGCGCCTCTCGCATCTCCCACCACAGTTGGCTGCGCAGGTTGAAAAAGCCCAGGCGTCCCGACTTGTCGGTGGTGGTGGCCTTCTCGCTCACGTTCACGCCGTACACGGGCTGGCTGGCCTCGTTCAGCACGTCGTAGGGGCTCGCCCCCACGCCGATCACGTCCAGGTGGATCGGTGCATGGTCTCGGTGCTCGGCGATCACCAGGCCTGCCACGGTGCGCCCGCTTGGCGTCTCCTTGCCCGGGTGCATCTGCAGCTTGTCGAACCACAGCTTGGTGTCGTCGTTCTTGTAGCGCTTGGCGATGACCGTGTTGTCCTTGCCGCCTCGAGCGACGTCGACGCCCAGGCTCATCAGTTCGCCCTTGCGTGCGCGCTCCTTCCAACGCTCCTGCGCGATCTCCACCCAGCGAGTGGGGATCACCTGCCAGGGGTCGTCCTCGATGCCGGCCTGGAAGTCGCCCAGCAGCATCTGGCTGCGCAGTGGCTCGGGCAAGGCCTGCAGCTGCGCCATGTAGCCGGTCGAGACCAGGAACGGGTTGTCGGTGATGCGCGATGGCACGAAGGTGCGCGACTCAGGGCGCACGATCTCCTCGGGCCGGTAGTGCGACTCGTCGAAGTCGTAGGTGCGCTCGCCTGCGATCAGCACGAACGGGCGGCCATCGTTGTCTGCGATCCACACGTCCTTGCCGGTCTCGGGGTCGACGTACACGTAGCGCAGCTCACCCGGTGCGGTCGGGTACAGCGAGTGCTTCTTGTCCAGCCAGGGCGCAAAGAAGTCGATGACCCATCGCCCTTCGGCGTTGGTCGGTGGGTTGAAGGTCAAGAGCGTGCGGGTGCGCTGGCCTGGGCGTGTGGTTCGCACCCAGCCCTTCACGAAGCGCACTTGCTGCTCGAGGAAGTTGGCGGCCTCGTCGATGACCAGCAGGTCCTTGGGTCGCCCTTGGTACTTGGTCTCGTCGCCCAGGTTGGGCATCGAGTTGAATTCGATCTGCCGATCGTCGGCGTCGCGGTACACGGGCGGATTGCCGTTGATCAGTTGCCGGCCGCCCAGGATCTCTGCCAGGCGGTCGATGATGCCCTTGAGCTGCGGACCCTCGCGACGGAACACCTGGGTGCGGTAATGCTCCTCGGTGGCCAGGCCAATGGCCAGGTCGGTCTTGCCACCACCGGCAGCGCCACCGAAGCCAATCACGTCTGCCGTGCTGTGGTAGGCCATGGTCTGCGGGCCAGGCAATGGCCGCCAGCGGTGCTCGGCCAGGTCGGCAGCGATCAGGTCGGCGAGCTCCTCGCGCTCTTTGGGTGTCAGGTAGCGCTCGAGGTCACGCGCCTGGTTGGGCGTCAAGCCAGATCCCCGAACGCATCGGCGTCGGCCTTGCGCTGCTGGGCCAGGGCCATGAGCTGTGCCACGCGTGCCGCCTTGGCGGTGTCGTCCACCACCTTCAGATCGCCACCCTCTGCGCCCGTGAGCTCGGTGCGGTCTGCGTAGACCTTCTTGCGCCGGCCCTTGAGGAACAGGCTGAGCAGCGCGTCGCTGTGCTTGCGTGTGGTGAGCGGGATGGGCTGGCCGTGCTCGTCCAGCAGGATGCGGTAGTGCTCGATGCCCTCCTCGTCCAGGTAGCGCTCATAGCGATAGGCCAGGCGCCCCTTGTCGATTACAGGCTCCTCAAAGCCCACAACGCCGCGGCGGAAGGCCTCCTGCTCAGCGCGGTCGATCCCCTCCTCCATGGCCTCATCCCAGGCCTTGGCGAAGCCCTCATCGGCCTCACGCGCCCGGTAGGCGGTGCTGCGCTCGATGCCGACAGCCTTGCAAGCGTGTGCGACCACAGGCAGCTCACGCAGTGCTGCCAGGAAGGAGGAGTGCCAGTCGAAGTGATGATGGGCCATGCGCTCAATTTAGCGGGCAGATCAAATCACACGGACACGCGCACCACTCTGCCAACAGCCTGGCCGCGACGTCGACCCGTGGCGATGTGTGCCACGCAGGACTTGCTCACGTCCATCTTGTCAGCCACCTGCGCATAACTCAGGCCAGACTCGAGAAGTGCCAGCACCTGATCGACCTCGTGGTCCAGGAGCTTCGCACGCGGATGGCTCTCACCGATTCGACGTCCGTTCTCGTTCAATGCGACCAGTTTTTGCATTTCCAGGCCTTTCAATCGAATGTGTAAAACTTTACGCGTTCAACCACAAAACACCCCCGCTTCAGTGCAACACTGCAACACCCCATAGGGTGGTGTTGCGTTGCGTTGCACTTTCTGAAGCTGCGCAACACTGCAACACGATGCAACGTTGCAAATTTGTTGCGTGTTGCAGTGCCGAGTGCGCAAAACATTGCGCGTTCAGCAAACAGCGATGCAGCCATCGTCACCCAGCCAATAGGGTGCATCGTCCCCACTTGTCAGTGCCTCAAGCGCACGTCGCGCCCTCATCTTTCGCGTGTCGCGCTTGCCATCCTGCGGCTCATCCATGCGCTTGATCGCCTCAGCCAGCACTGGGCCAACCTCGATACCTTCGGTCTGCACCTTGGCCATCTCCTGGATCACATCGTTGACCACCTTCTCGACAGCACCCAGCTTGCGGTCAGACATGCCACCCACTGGGATCTCGGCCTCGACCGCCACGCAGCTGGTGATGGGGTCCAGGTCCTCATCCACACCGAGCTGCACGATGTCGAGCGCAAAGCCCCACTGCAGGCCATCCTCGCCGTCCTTGTTCTTGGACAAGCGCAAGGCCCTGGCGTTGCCCTCACGCACCACCTCGATCTCGGCATCGGCTGCAGCGCGCAGGCCTGACCAGCCACGAGCGCCTTTGCTGGCATCTTTGCCGCTGTGGTGGATCAACACCACCAGGGCGCCTGTGAGCTCGTGCAGACGCTTGCAGTGGCCCAGGGCCTTGCCCACGTCCTCGCCGGCGTTCTCGTTGGCCCCTGGTGTGGTCTGTGCGAACGTGTCGACGATGATCACGTCGGCGCCGCCACTGGCCATCACGCCTGCTGCCAGGTCCTTGGCGTCTTTGAGCTCCATCAGGTTGGGCGCGCCGTCCAGCACGGACATGGGCACCGCGGCCAGGTCCACGCTGTGGTGGATGGCGTAGGCCGCCAGGCGCTTCCTGAAGCCCTCTGCGCCCTCGGCAGCGATGTAGGCCACCCTGCCCTGCTTGACGCGCTTGCCACGCCAGGGCTCGCCCCTTGCGATCGCAAAGCCCATGTCGAGCACAGCGAAAGACTTGCCGGAGCCTGAAGCACCGTAGACCACCGCGAGCCCTGCCTGGGGCAACACGCCCTTGATGATCCAGGGCAATGCCTTGGCGCTTGAGAACTGGTGCACGGGCTCGAACGTGAAGCGCAGGCCTGTGGTCTCTGCCTCATCCAGTGCGCGCTCGACCAGCTCCTCGAACTCATCAGGGCTTGCCGGCGAGTTCATGCTGATCTTGGCGCCGTGGTCGTTGGCCAGCTTCACAAGCGTGCGGCCAGTGACCTGGGCACCGCCGCCCTTGCCGAACGAGCGCCAGCGCTCTTCGTTGTATTCCCTGTTGGTGTACTTGGACGAATTGCCGCTCCACTCTTCCCAGATCTCGAAGCCCTCGCCGCGAGTCTCGCAGTGGATGGCCATACCTACGGTGACCCAGTCGTCGTAGTGCAAATCGGTGGGCAGCGCCGCCAGGCACTGCTCGATCTGAGCCATGGTCAGGCCTGCAGGATCGCCGCTTGTGGTGATCTCGGCGGGCTCTGAGCTGCTGCGTGTGAAGCGCTCGCCGTGCAGGTGCAGCACCGCCTCGTTGACGGGCGCGACCACGTCCGTGTTGCCCAGCAGCTCCGTGAGGTCGAGCGTGTTGCCGGTGAAGGTCACGAAGCCTCGAGTGCTGAAGCACTCCATGCCGAAGTCCTCGCCGCGGATGGCCTTGCCGTTGCCCAGGTCGCCCTTGTAGAAGGCACGGATGCCTTGGCCACTCGGTGAAAACTCGGCGTAGGTCTCGCCCAGCAAGGCCTCGACCTTGGGGTTGATCTTGCCGTCGGTGATGCAGTTGTCGAAGTCGAGCGCGCAGATGCCGAACTGAGACAGCGCAGCGAAGCCCACGCCATCGAAGCCACGGCGCACAGCAGCGGCCTTGGCAGCGTCAAACGTGACCAGGTTGGATGCGTCGGTGGGCGATCCCTGCACGCCGTGGCGCTTGCTGCCGTTGGCGTAGTAGGGAACCTTGCGTGGCTTGCCACCGCCGGGGTTGTCCTCGAAGCGCCAGATCACCCAGGCAGGCAGATCACGGATCGCCTCGGGTGCTTCGACGTTGCGCAGGTGGGGAGTGATGCGGGCCACGTTACTCATGGCAGCCCTGTTGGAAGGTGGATTTCATTTGGCGCTTTCAAAAGGCACCTAGGTGGAGGCTGGGCGAAGCGCCAACCTCCCCGCGTGTACGGGTCCCAGCCCCCACCTAGGGGCACACGATTACTTGGTTGGCTAGCGCCGACTTTAGCAGAAAGTAAAACGGGTCAGACCAGTCGGCCGAAGCGACGCAGGAAAGAGCCGGCGAAGATGACCTCGCCGCGGGCCCGGGCGGTGACGCTGTAGGTGCAGACCCACTCGTCGTCGACCAGGTGCTTGGCCATGACGATGATCTCGTTGCCGCTGGGCAGTGTGATGCGCAAAGCGCTGCGGATGAGATCAATCATGGTCGGCCTCTTCCCACAGTGAGCGATTGAAGCTCAGCAGTCCGCAGACCACGTAGCCCAGGATGAAGCCGACCCAGGCGGCGACGATCAAGGCGACCCAGCTCATACCTCGAGCTCCAGCTGGCGAGCGTCCACGATCGGGAACTCGCTGACGATGGCCTGGCCCTTGAGACACTTCTGCGCGTACTCGCATTGCAGGCAGGCTTCTGACAGATCCGTGCGGTAGATCTTGGGCAGCCGACCCTTGCTGGCCTTGTGCATTTCGGCCGTGGCGCGCTCGATGGCGCCAGCCCGGTCAGCACTGGCCGTGCGGTGTCCGCCGGCGTATTGGTAGAGCATGCCGCGGGTGGTTCCCACGCGCTCGGCGAGAGTTTCCTGCTCGTCGACCGTGGCCGCGGACATCCAGGCTTTCATGGTGGTGATGGTTTTCATGCGCCGCAGTGTAGCAAACTGTAAAGGAATTGCAGCAAGGTGCTATGCGGTGATAGGCTGCCGGGCATGAAATCCGTCTACGTGATGCGCCGCGATAACTTGCGCGGCCTGATGACGCAGTGGGGCGGGCCGACCAGCCTGGCCAAGAAGCTGGGCCACTCCAACGGCTCGTACATTGCCCAGCTCGTGGGGCCGAACCCCAGCCGAGAGATCAGCGAGAAAGTGGCCAGGGACATGGAGTCCAAGCTCGCCTTGCCCATCGGCTGGCTCGACCAGGAACATGCGGGAAACGGCCGCCAGGTCGACGACGCCGTCCTTTCGGATGTTGTTCGGGCCGTGGCGGCGGCGCTTCGTGACGCAGGTCACAACCCCACCCCCGACGTCTATGCGAACTTGGTGAGCCTGGCCTACGAGCACGCAAAGCTCACCGGTCGGGTCGACGAGCCCTACATCACAAAACTCATAGGATTGACGCGACGATGAGCGACGAACAAATCAGACAGCGGATCGCATACCTGGTCGAACACGGCGGCCTCTACGACGACCCGATCGCGGACCTGCGCCAGAAGGTGCGCATCCTGTTCTACATGACCGGCGCCGCCTGCGCGATGGGCGTGGTCGGTGTTATCGAGCTGGTGTTGCTCCTGCGTTAACCTCCCTTTCGCACAAGGCGAAAAATGAAAACCCCTCGACAGCGTGGGGTTTTTATTTGGGCGTGTGTTTTAGCATCTGCTACAATTCAGACTCCCACACGGGAAAACGAAACAACGAGGAGAAGCAGATGACACATGACCGCCGCTACGACGCCTTCAACGCTGACGCCGCCAAGATCAAGAGCCGCGACAACCGCCTTGCCGTCGACGCCATCATCGACAGCGCTCGCATCAACGCCAACGACACCGTCCGCGACGAGCACCTGGCTTTGAGCGAATGGGACCGCGTCTTCACCGGCACCCTCGAAGGCATCCTGGCCGACGGCGGCCACAACCGCCACGTCATCGCCTTCTTCACCACCCGCGGCATCACTTTCTGAAACCAACCACCAAGGAGCAAACCATGACCACCACCCAGCCATTCAACGCCGACACCGTCGCCGCCTTCATCACCGCCAAGGGCTATATCTGCAAGGTCGAGGACGGCGCCATCGTCGTGCAAGACCCGGTGTATGTGACCAGCGGTGCCGCAGCTGGCCGCTTCGCCGAGTTCAAGGCCGTGACCCTGCGCAGCGACGCAGACGCCCGCCGCTTCCTGTCCGACCGTTCTTGAGGAGACCAACATGTCGTCACCCATCTACTGCCCGGACTGCAAGGGCACCGGAGCCGACCAGGCCAAGACTGCCGACGCTCGACGCAAAGGCATCTGTGACCGCCACTCGTACATCCGCTGCTGGAGCTGCAACGGCAACGGCCTGGACCCTGTGGCCTACTTCCGCTGGTCAACCCCCAACGCCAACCCCCAACACCAACACCCAAGGAGCCCAACATGCCCAAATACCTGATCGCCCTGCCCTGCTTTAAGGGCGCAAAAGGGTTCAACCACCCCACGATTCTGGTGGCCGCCAAGGACGACAGCGATGCCGTGGCCCTCGCCCGTCACCTTCACCCGCACGCCAACATTGGCGACATCAAGCAAGTCAACTATTGAGGAGCACACCATGCAAGTCATCCCATTTAGCTACCAGGGCCTGCCAGGCACCATCGAGCTCGAGAGCGCAGGCGCCTTCGTGCGTTGGGGTGGCGCCTCTTTCCAGAAGGAAGCTGCCGTCGGTCTGTTGGCCAACACCATCGACCAGGCGATCGCTACCCAGGAAGAGCGCGACCGCAACACCCGCAGCCACTACGCCGGCATGAGCCGCAACGCTCGCCGCCGTTTTCTCGACGACTGAGGCCGCCATGCAGCTGACCGTCACCGACTACCACCTGGCCGCTGCACATGCAGCCCACGCCCACCTGGTGCGGCTGCACACCGAGCTGACCGTGGCCCTCGTGCTGGCCTGGCTGCGCGAGAACCGCCAGCACCCCCACGCGGGGCAGATCGACACCGCGATC
>Ga0228700_1000324_pt1 | contig 45361 bp, 48 predicted proteins | sample McNCre317_Aug_MG_FD_178019 | JGI IMG/M metagenome (GOLD analysis project Ga0228700, IMG submission 178019) | Freshwater microbial communities from McNutts Creek, Athens, Georgia, United States - 3-17_Aug_MG | ecosystem: Environmental > Aquatic > Freshwater > Creek | place: USA: Georgia...
TACCTGAGAGCAAAGTGATTTTTGCTGTTGCCCTGCTGACATCAACTGGTTTCCCGTGATCTCGCACGTACAACTGAAGCACATCGGGCTTGGCCACGAGCTCGTAGTCCATATCCTTGATTTCCGTCACCAAACCTCCATGGAGAGGCTTGTCTCCATGACCATGGTCATGTTTGTCCGCGGCAAATACGACGCCTGATGCCATCAACATCAAAGCAAAGGTGGTCGAAATCAGTTTCATGAGTTTTCCTTTCAAGGGTACAGGTCAAAAAATTGGTCTATACATTCTGCGAAGCGGACGTAGCCTGCGGATGCACAGGTTCGGCAGTAACGTCCTCTAATTCCTCGTCCGGACGATGTGCCAGTCGATACAGAATCGGAAGCACGAGCAGCGTCAGCAATGTGGAAGACAGAATGCCGCCAATCACCACGGTAGCCAAAGGACGCTGTACCTCCGCGCCGGTTCCCGTTGCGATTGCCATTGGAATGAAGCCCAACGACGCCACCAAGGCTGTCATCAATACAGGGCGCAGACGAGTCAATGCACCTTCACGGATGGCCGCGTCCAATTGAGCTCCCTCTTCTCGCAAGCTGCGGATGTAGGAGATCATCACGAGGCCATTGAGCACGGCTACGCCGGACAGAGCGATAAAACCCACTGCGGCGGAAATCGACATCGGGATGTCACGCAACCACAGCGCCAGAATGCCGCCAGTCAACGCAAACGGAATGCCGGTAAAGACCAGCAGGCCATCCTTGGCGTTGCCGAACATCGCAAACAGCAATACGAAGACCAGGATCAAGGACACAGGGACAACGATTTGCAAACGCTGTGTCGCTGACTGTAAGTTCTCGAAAGTACCGCCCCAGCTCGTCCAGTAGCCTGCGGGGATCTTGACCTGCGCCAAAGCAGCTTCCGCGTCGGCCACAAAGGAACCGACATCACGGCCGCGCACGTTTGCACTCACCACAATCCGGCGCTTGCCGTTCTCGCGGCTGACCTGATTGGGCCCCGGTGCCAACTCAAAGGTTGCCACTTCGGCCAGTTGAATGAAATTGGTTCGCCCTTCGCCGCCCGCACCGCGTGGCAATGGAATTGGCAAGCGTTTCATGCTCTCAAGGTCGTTGCGCAGGGACTCTGGCAAACGAACCAGGATGTCGAATCGACGGTCACCTTCAAACAAGGTACCGGCCTCCCGCCCGCCGATAGCCGTGGCCACAGCATCCTGGATGTCAGCCACGTTTAACCCATAGCGTGCGGACTTCTGACGATCAATGTTGACCGTGAGCATCGGCAATCCGGTGGTTTGCTCCACCTTAACTTCTGACGCACCAGGGATTTTTTGCAACTTGGACGAGACTTCTTCTGCTGTCTTGTTTAAAACGTCCATGTCGTCCCCGAAAATCTTCACCGCCACATCGCTGCGCACCCCCGAGATGAGTTCGTTGAATCGAAGTTGGATCGGCTGGGAAAACTCGTAGTTGTTGCCTGGTATCTTGCCCACGACCTCCTGCACGGCGGCCAGCAACTCGTCGCGTGACTTGCGCGGCTCGGGCCACTCGGACATTGGTTTGAGCATGATGTAGCCGTCAGAAATGTTCGGTGGCATGGGATCGGCGGCAATTTCTGCCGTTCCTGTTCGCGCAAAGATGCGGTCTATCTCGGGGAACTTGGCTTTCAGCGTTGCTTCAAGTTGCTGCTGCATTGCTACTGATTGCGACAAACTGGTACCAGGAATGCGCAAGGCCTGAATGGCGAAGTCTCCTTCGTTCAAGCTAGGTACGAACTCACTGCCCATGCGGGTTGCGATCAAACCGCACAACACCACAGCCACGGCTGCGGCAGCCAACACAACAGCCTTGGCCGCCATCACGCGATCCAGCAATGGACCGTACCAGCGCTTGGCTTGCACCATCAAGATGTTTTCTTTCTCGCTGACCCGGTTGCCAATGAACAGTGCGACAGCGGCCGGAATGAAGGTCACCGACAAAATCATGGCCCCCACGAGCGCTGCAACCACAGTGAACGCCATGGGGTGAAACATCTTCCCTTCGACACCGGTCAGCGCGAAGATGGGCAGGTACACCACCATGATGATCAGTTGCCCAAACAATAGCGGGCGACGTGATTCCTTAGATGCAAGGAACACCTCGTGAAAACGCTCCGAACGAGTCAATGGCCTGCCGTAGTGGGCTTGCGCATGGGCAAGACGGCGAACACAGTTTTCGACGATCACCACTGCGCCATCGATGATGATGCCGAAGTCCAGGGCTCCCAGGCTCATCAAATTGGCGCTGACCTTGTAGCTCACCATTCCCGTGAAGGTGAACAGCATAGACAAGGGAATCACAGTGGCCGTGATGATGGCGGCGCGGATGTTGCCGAGGAACAAGAACAGGATCACGATCACCAAGATCGCGCCTTCCAGCAAGTTCTTCTTGACGGTGTTGATGGCCTTATCCACCAGGACGGTGCGGTCGTAGACGGTCACCGCATGTACCCCCTCGGGCAGGCTGCGGTTGATCTCGATCATCTTCTTGTCGACAGCTTGCGAAACCGTTCGGCTGTTTTGGCCGATGAGCATGAAGACGGTGCCCAGCACCACCTCACGACCGTTGTCCGTAGCAGCACCGGTGCGAAGCTCACGTCCGATGCCGACCTCGGCCACATCGCGCACCCGAATCGGCACGCCACCCGCGCTGCTGAGGATGACGTTGCCGATGTCCTCAAGTGTCTTGACTTGCCCAGGGGCTCGAATCAGGTACTGCTCACCACGCTTTTCGATATAACCCGCACCCACGTTGCCGTTGTTGCGATCCAGCGCCGTCACGATGTCCTGCAGGGTGACGCCCAGCGAGGCCAGTCGCTCGGGTATGGGTGAGATTTGGTATTCCTTAGCAAAACCACCAATTGAGTTGATTTCCGTCACGCCGGGCACATTGCGCAACTGCGGCTTGATGATCCAGTCCTGAATCTCGCGCAGATCGGTGGCCGTGTAGGGCTGGCCATCAGGTTTTTTCGCGCCGTCCTTGGCCTCGACTGTCCAGAGGTAAATCTCGCCCAAGCCTGTCGATATAGGTCCCATCGCAGGCGTGATGCCGGAAGGCAGTTTGTCGCGGGCCTCCTGGATGCGTTCATTGACCAACTGTCGCGCGAAGTAGATGTCAGTGCCATCCTTGAAGATCACGGTCACTTGCGACAGCCCATAGCGGGACAAGGAGCGGGTCTGTTCCAGGTTGGGAAGACCTGCCATCACGGTTTCAATTGGATAAGTCACCCGTTGCTCGGTCTCCAGAGGGGAATATCCCGGCGCTTGGGTGTTGATCTGTACCTGGACGTTGGTGATGTCCGGAACAGCATCAATGGGTAGTTTTTGATAGTTGAACACGCCGATGGCAGCCATACCAATGACTGCCAGCAACACCAACCATCGATGCTCGATGGCTGCGCGAATGAGTTTTTCAAACATATGCGTCGCTCCGGCATCAATGGGTGTGTTCGGCAGAGGCTTTGCCCAGCTCTGACTTCACAACGAAGCTGCCCGCCGACGCATACGGTGCCCCAGCCTTGAGCCCTTGCACCACCTCGACGCGCTTGCCATCGCTGCGGCCCAACTGCACCGGCTGGGCAATGAAACCGCCATTCACCTTCAGGAACACGACCGGCTTGTCGCCCACTGTTTGAATGGCGTCGTTGGCCACGGTCACGGGTACATCAGCCTCAGAGGAGGTCACCTCTACGTTGACGAACAGTCCGGGACGCCAAGCACCTTTGGGGTTAGACAAGACCACGCGGGCTTTGGCCATGCGGGTTTGTTCACCAATCAGCGAGCCAACGAAGGTGATGACACCGGTCGCGCTGGCATCGAATGCAGTGGCCTTGATGGTCACTTTTTCGCCGACTCTGACCAACGGCAAGTCCTTGGCTGGGACGTTGATTTCAGCCCAAACTTGCCCAAGGTCGGACACAGTAAACACGGCAGCGTCTTCCTTGACGGCTTCACCGAGGCTGAGATGTTTCTCGATCACCAAGCCATCGAATGGCGCACGCAACTCAAAACGGTTGAGGCCCCCCTGAGAACCCGGGGCCAGCCCCAAAGCAGAGAGTTTCTGTTGAGCGTTGGCCACTGCGACTTCCGCCTCGTGTAGCGCTTGCCCTGCCTGCAGGTAGTCCTGTTCTGCGGAAATTTTCTGTTCCCAGAGCCGCTTTTCACGCTCAAACGTGGTCTTGGCCAAGGCCAGACGCTTTTGGGCGGTTTGCAGTTCACTGCGTTGCTCAGATGCAGCCGGGCTCGCAATGACAGCGAGAACCTGGCCTCGTTTGACCGCTTGCCCCAAGCTGGCCTGCACACTCTCCACTACACCCGCAATACGTGGCACAACGTGCGATGTCCGGTCTTCGTTCAAGCGAATTTCCCCAGGCAATAGCAGGGCCGACTTGATTCGTGCCACACCCGCCGTATCGATACTGATGGATGCCGCTTTGATTTGTGCGTCTGTTAGCTCGACTTTCCCCTCTTCTTGGTTGAGGACAAACATGAAGGGTTCGTTGGCCGTCTGCGCAACGATGCTGATCTCGAATGCGTGCGGCTCCGGCACCACTTCACGACTCAACAGGCTGTCCTTGTCAGGTGCGAAATTTAGAGTTTGTTTCTCCCCGGTCAAGCGCGTGATAGTGGCGCTGACCTTGGCAGCACCACTGGGTAGAGGCTTGTCCTTGTTGAACAGCCAGATGCGCAAACGGGGTTCGCCGCCGTCTTCGGCAAGCAACGCTTCCAGGCCGAAATCCCCCTCCTTGAACAGCTTGCCGCCATGCGGCCCCTTGCTCGGGGCTTCGTGGTGCTCGCCGTCCGCATGACCCTTGTCGTGATCGTGCTGGTCTCCACCGGCCTTGCCGTGGTGCTCACCATCACTGTGTGCCTTGGCTTCAACGTGGCTGCCGTGACCGTGGCCATCATCCTCGGCTGTCTTGGTTGCTTTGCCCCCGAGAATGGCGCTACCCAGTACAACGCCTGTTGCAACGATCACGGCGATGGCGATCAGATGCTTCTTGCTGATATTCAGTTTGTTGGTGTCGATTTTCATGTTTATTCCTTATTCGCTGGCTGGGTGGCATTCGCGCCAGATTCGCCGAGCACGCGGTCAATGTCCGCCGCTGCGCGATGCGCCTCAGCCAACGCTTTGAGGTATTGAGACTTGGCGGCAAAGTAGGTGCGCTGTGCGTCCAGCACTTCCAAGAAGTTGAACTTGCCGTTTTCAAACCCGACAGTGGCCGCGTCGTAGGCACTCCTGGCCCCAGGTAAAACATCCCGTTGCAGGACGTCGACTTCCCCACGGATGGATTCCAGCCGCTCGCGGGCTTGCAATACATCCGTGCTGATGCGCACGCTCAGAGCTTGGAGCTCGTCCCGCGACTTGTCTTCACGCTTCAAAGCTTCCAACAAGTTGCCCTGATTGCGATCAAACAGCGGCAAGGGCACGGAAACACCGAACAGCAGTTGATCGCGCTGCAGTTCATTGGGGCGTTTCACCCCCAGGCTGAAAGTGACGTCGGGTATCCGTTTGCTGCGCTCTACATCGACCAACGACCTGCGGCGCTCAACCTCCAGCTGCGCACGGCGCAGCGTTGGCGAAGCGGACAGGCGCTGCTGGACGTTATCGAACGAAGGGACAGCCGGAAGTTCGTCCACGCTGCCTGCCGCAAGGGTAAATCGCGGCGGATTGGCTCCAAGCAAACTGGCCAAACGTGCCCGAGCACTGCGTTGCTCGCTCTGGGCTTGTGCCAGTTCAACTCGCACGCCTGCTTCGGCCACCCGTGCTTTGGTTTCTTCGACCGGGGAGACCTTTCCCGCTGCCACACGTTTGGCAACGGCATCCGTAGCGCGTTTTGCCAAATCGACACTGGCCCCTGCCAATGCTGCGCGTTCCTGTGCTGCCAACGTCTCGAAGAAAGCAGCGACCACGGCGGCACGAATTTCGACGCGGCGCACGTTCAGTTCTTCGACCGCAATGTCGCGTCCTCGCTCTGCCGTAGTGATACGGGCGGCGCGCTTGCCACCCATTTCGACGGGCAGATTGATCTGCACACTTTGTGTGCGGGTCGCTGCCCTCTGGTCTTCCAGTGAGTACGCCAATTCGGGATTGGGGCGAGCTTGCCCCTGGATCACCTGACCTTGCGTTGCCTCGATTTCCCGCCTTGCGACAGCCAAGTCTAGATTGCTGTCCAGGGCTAAATCGATGGCCTTTTGCAGCGTCAGGATCGTTGCCGCTTCGCTCTGCAAGCCGTTTCTGACGGCTGAAGGATTGTCTTGTGCTGCTGGCAACGCCTGAGCGAAAGCTGCCCCTGCAGCGAGCGCTACGAGCAAACTCGTCGCAGCCGCAACTTTTGAGGTGCGGAGGACAGAGACTGACTTCCGTCGTTTTTGATTTTGATGACTCTTCAACATCCGATTCTCCAGTGATATTCAAATACACGAGGGAATCGGCGGAGAGCGATCCAAATGATCGCCTACGACGCCATCACATTAACCGCACGAAGTCGGCTTGACACGGTCACGCTCTAGCCGTATCCGTACATTGGGATGACGAAGGGAAAGGAACGCGCTCCCCACCGATCAGGCGAGGACGTGCCACTGAGGGCGTTCGAGGCGTTCAAAAGGGGGCGACGTGAGACGAGCCCCGTACTCTGCTGTATCCAGAGACGAGTCGGCCAGCGATGCAATCGCTACTGCCCCAAGCAAGGCCGACAAACATCCTGCGTGACAGGATGCGCAATCGGGGTCGCCACCGATGGTCTTGACTGAATCGGAAGATGCGTCTTTGCCATCCGCAGTCTTGTGCTGATGGTCATGGTGACCAAAGTGCTTGGCTGAGGTACCGGTTTCGTGTTGGCAATAGCTGGCTGCAGCCGCCCAGCTAAGCTGTAGCGGCACAAATACCAACAAAAGGATTGCCAACCATTTACGCATATGATCAAGAGTATAGCAGCTATAGACTTTCCCGTACATCTTTTTCTACTTGCTCGATTGCTTTCCAAGCAACCTTAGCCCATTGAGGACCACCAGCAAGCTTGCCCCCATGTCCGCAAACACCGCCATCCACATGGAGGCGTTGTCGAAGATGGCCAGCACTAAGAACACCAACTTGATGCCTAGCGCGAGACATATGTTCTGCCACAGAACAGCGTGGGTGCGCTTCGAGAGCCGTATCGTTTCCGGCAGACGACGCAGGTCATCGTTCATGACCACAACATCTGCGGCTTCCATCGCCGTATGGGTTCCAGCAGCACCCATGGCGAAGCCGATGTCGGCCTTAGCAAGTGCTGGTGCATCGTTGATGCCATCGCCAGTCATTGCCGTGATGCCCAGTCGCTGTTGAAGTTCGCCGATAGCCTGTAGTTTGTCTTCTGGCAGCAGGTTGCCCCGCACTTCGGCTATGCCCGCCAGAGAGCCAACGGTGCGCGCGGTCGCGATGTTATCCCCTGTCAGCATGACCGGTGTCACGCCGAGCGACTTCAGGTCGGCCACCGCTTGGGCGGAGGATGGTTTGATGGTGTCCGCCACCGCGCAGATCGCCATCACACGTTCGCTGTTAGCGAGGAGTGTGACCGTGCGACCTGCCTCCTCATGAACTGCGAGGCGGGTTTCGAGTTCAGCCGAACATTGCCCACGCTCCTCGATCCAGCGGTGGTTGGCCAGCGCGTAGGAATGATTGCCGATAACACCTTGCACTCCACGCCCTGCAACGGCTTGAAACTCTCCCACCTCTTGATCGGCGGTTGACAGCCCCTCTGCGATGGCTTTGGAAACCGGGTGATCCGACCGGCCCGCGAGACTCTTTGCAAGCCCCTCCAGCACCCGTTGATCAAGACCTGTGTCCACGGGCTCGAAGGCCACCAGTTTGGGCTTGCCTTCCGTGATCGTACCGGTCTTGTCCAGGGCCACAGCTTTGATCTTTCGCGCATCCTCCAAGTAAACGCCACCTTTGATCAAAATCCCCCGCCTTGCCCCGGCTGCCAAACCGCTGACGACCGTGACAGGTGTGGAAATAACCAAGGCACAAGGGCAAGCGATGACCAACAACACCAAGGCCTTGTAGACAGCCTGCATCCAGGTCAAGTCCGTGATCCACGGCGCTAGCAACGCGACGGCGACAGCCAGGATGAAAACGGCAGGGGTGTAGATCGCGGCAAACCGATCTACAAAGCGCTGTGTCGGCGCACGGGACGACTGTGCTTGCTCGACTGCGTGGATGATGCGCGCCAGGGTGCTGTCCGAAGCGGGCGCGGTGACACGGAATTCCAAGGCTGCAGACTGGTTGATGGTGCCTGCGTACACTTCGTCGCCAGGAGCCTTGTCTATAGGCAGGCTTTCCCCAGTCACAGGGGACTGGTCGATGGCACTCTGTCCGAGCGTGACGACACCATCGAGTGGAACGCGCTCTCCTGGACGGATGCGCACTGTTGCGTCGACAACGACAGCTTTGACGCCGACGCGCGTCCAACTGCCGTCACCTTGACGCACCTCGGCTTGCTCCGGTGCCAGCGCCAGCAAGCTCTTGATGGCGTTACGCGCCCGGTCCACCGCTCGAGCCTCGATGGCCTCGGCTATGGCATACAAGGCCATCACCATGGCAGCTTCTGGCCACTGGCCTATCAAGAAGGCACCTGTCACGGCCACAGTCATCAAGGCGTTGATGTTCAAGCGTCCTTGCCGCAGTGCGGAAAGCCCTTTACCGTAGACGGAGAAACCCGCCAGGGCGATGGCCACCGCGGCCAGCGCCATTCCAAGGGCTTTTGCTGGCCAACTATCTGGAAAAGCGAATGCCAAGCCTTCAGCCGCCACGGCCAGCCCCAATGCAGCAATCAATTTGCCCCATGAGGCCCAAAAACCAGTTGGCGCAGCGGCAGTAGCTCCATCCGATTTGTCTTCTACTCCGAGTGGTTCCGGTTTGAAGCCCGCTTTGCGAATCGCATCCAGTGCCAACCGCAGAGCATGATCCTCGGCAGCGATGGTCAACTCGCGGTCGCCCAAGTTGAACTGCAAGCCACGAATGCCTGCCACGCCGTCCAGCGCTCGACGGATTTCTGACTCTTCGGACGCGCAGTCCATGTTCGCGATCCGGAATCTATGTGGCTCAACAGCCGTTGCTTTAGACGCCATTGGCCCGCCCACGGCAGGCGATGCAGCGCAGCCACTTCCACAACCGCAGGCAGTGTCAACTTGTTGGCGTTGGTGAGTAGGGTTCATGATCTTCTCCTTGTTGGATGGATTAAAAACCCTGTAGCCACTACAATGTCAAGTACCTACAAATAAAATGGCGCAACTTTCTTGCCACCGCTCAAGGTGAAGATATGAAAATCGGTGAACTGGCCAAGGCGGCTCACACTCAGGTTGAGACGATCCGGTATTACGAACGCGAAGGATTGCTGCCTGAAACGGTTCGCACAGAAAGCAACTACCGCGTGTACGGCGATGAGCATGTTGACCGACTGTCCTTCATACGGAACTGCCGTGGGTTGGACATGACGCTGGACGAAATCCGAATATTGCTGCGCTTCAAGGACTCGCCTCTAGAGAACTGCGCAGATGTCAATGACTTACTCGACGAGCACATCGGCCATGTGGCCGCCCGCATCAAAGAGCTGAAAGCGCTAGAGCGACAGCTCAAGACCTTGCGGGAGAACTGCCGTAAACCTCAACAGGCCAGTCAATGCGGCATCTTGAGTGAGTTGTCCACCGCATCGCATCCCGATCAGGAGTTAACCACCAGCAAGGGGCATGTTCATGGGGCACACAGTCTCAAGGCAAAGCTTTGAACGAAAGGCATCATCTGCTTACATCGGGTCATGACATCAATTTTCGTGATGACGATGGGCGCACTGCTTTGTATGTGGCAGTTTATGAAACTTACTATGGGCTAGCCATACACGCTACTTGAGCGTGGCGCAGATCCAAACATTCCAGACAACGAGTGCGACTTACCTCTGGATATCGCCAAGTACTCGCACCTTTACAGACGAAGTAACAATACAGAAATGGTGGATGCATTGGTGAAGGCTGGAGGAAAGTGCAAGGAAGGCCCGTCAGCTAGGGAGCTCCTTGATGACAAGATCTATGATGGATTTGCACAGGCCAGCGCAATGAAAAACCTTCTTTCTCTGATCGATAAAGCTAAGAAGGATTAGATTCCCATGGATCCAGAAGGATTCCCGACCGCACAAACGACAAAAAGCCCGACCTGTCCTAAGACAAGCCGGGCTTCTGTTTAAGGTTCAATTGCTGATTGTTTTTGGTACCACCGCTGTACCTCAAGCAGCATCAGGGTGGTTTGGGCAGCGTCCTTGCTCAATTGAGCGCAACTCACCGCTCCCGCATCTCCAGCGGTAAGAGATAGAGCGTCGGCGGGGATGCTTGCAGCTCCTGCGGGAGCTTCGGAAACGGCGGACAAATCCCTGTCACCGGCTGTGGTGATGTTGCACACCCCGCCAACATGAGCATCAGGCTGGCGATCAGCCAGTAGCTTTGACCTTTTTGCGTATTCATTCGAGATTTCCTGGGTGATTTGAGATTGGGTCAACCGCACATCGGCGACGCGCTGCTCTTGCCTGGCCTGGGCCAGTGCGATCTTTTGCTTTTCGGCGTCCCAATCCTTCTGGACACGGGACTCGCCAACCTGCATCCCGCAAAGCAGCGCCATGGTCAAGAGAAGTGCGTCAAAGATGTGTGACCAGTTGGCCAGCAAGAATCGATTGAGCCAGTTCATGCCGCACCTCCGTCCAGAGACAGTAGGTTGTGCTGCTTGATCAAGCCAATGACCTTGTCCGCATAAGCCGGGTCGGTGGCATAGCCTGCCTGCGCCAGCGTCTTGGCAAACGCCTGGGCAGTGGTGCAAGCAAAGCAGGCCTTGTAGCGGGGGTTGCGCTTGAGGAACGTGGCGTGATCGTCGATGCTGGCCTGCCAACTCGGATACTTGCGCCAAAGGGCTGGCACCACCACCCACTGCCCCTTGATGAACTCCTTGGTGTTCAGGGTCAGGGTCTGACCGCGCCAGAGGCTATCAGCTTTGATGCCGAAGAGGTTGTTGCCGTTCCTCGCAAGGCCAGATTCTCCCCAGGCAGATTCAAGCGCGGCCTGCGCGATCGTGATGCTGGCAGGAACACCCGTGGCTTTGAATGACGCGACTGCGGCCGTGGTGAGCCGCATGATGAATTCACTGGGATTCACAGCATCCCCTTCACTTCCTTGGCCACCTCGTCGATCGAGTCATCCCGACGCTTGTCGATGAACGCAAAGGTCCAACGCACCATTGCCCACCCTGGCAGGCCACACGCAAAGATCAACCCACCCAAGGCACACAGCCCCATGGTTGAGAACGCCCAGTGGTGCAGTCCAAAGTGCTCGACGGTCATGGCGCCACCGCCGATGCTGGACACCACGGTGCTGATCAGCCCAACGGCCCACTCCCGTTTGTTGCGAGGTGGCGTCATCAACATGACCACCACTGCAGCCAGGGTGGCTCCACTGGCTGCCGCTGCGGCGGTTCCACCAAATGCTTTGTAGGCCACCGCTGCTCCGGCGACCCCGCTGCTTGTAGGTTCTGGCATTCGTTTCTCCAAAAGAAAAGCCGCCAGGGCGAACCATGGCGGCGGTTTAAAAACGGTACGGTCAGTTCAGGCTGCGACGACCGGGATCGGAAAGACCCTGGGCGGTCTATCTCGCGATGGTTTCACCTGCTCAGAAAATCCAAAGATGTCCTTGCGGTCATCTCGCAGCTCGCCTTCGATGTGAAATGGCACCAGCCCAGTGAGAAACTCGATACCGGCGGCAAAGATGGGCACTGCATCAGAGAAGGCGTTATCGCAGGACCGATCCCACAGGGGACCTTCCAAGAACATGCAGGAGCCTTGACAAATCTGCAGCATCGGGCAGCTCGGGCAGTTCTCTCTCTTACTCCAGTGCGTAGCGGTATTGAGCTTGACGGCAGCCAAGTCCGACACATGGCCGATGTGGTGGGGCTGGCCATTGGGCGCGGTGCTGGCCGCGCTCACGTTCTGGCAGGTCAGCACGTTGCCGCGCAGATCGACGGCGATGCTCTCCGTCTTGTCCATGCCGCACTTTTGGCCCAGGCTGGATGCCGGACGGCGGCTACGGATGGAGTTGACGAAGCTGGCCGTCTTGCTACTCACCGCCTGGACGTTTGCCGCTTGGCCGGTACGGATTTCGTGGAAGGCCAAATTTCGGTAGGCGTGCAGTTCACCTGGCCGCAGCGAATGGGCAATGCCTCCCTCGTCATAGGCGTCGACGAAGCTGCCCTCTCCGATGGGCACCGCTGGATCGCCGGTCAGCTCGATGAAAAAGCGCTGGATGGCCGCGCGCGATGCGTTCTCGCGGTTGACCATCGCGTTGAAGCTGATGCGCCGCTGTGGGGCAAGGCGAGCGTACAGCGCCATGATGGCGGCGCGCTGCTCGGGGTCCTGCAGCGGGTCGGGGCCACGCACAGGCTGGCCAGGACCATCGTGCGATATACCGACACTGAACCCCATGCGATCGAGCCAGTCGTTGATTTCATCGTTGAGCAGTGAGCCATTGGTGATGACGGACAGTTCAGCGTTGGGGAACTTGGACCGGATGGCCTCGGCCAGGGGGCGCATGGTCTTGATGTAGACCAGGGGCTCGCCACCCCAGAACTCGACCTTCTCGGGCGGACTCGTCACCCAGCTATCGAGGCCGTCGACGAAGGCCTGCACATCGCCAGGATTGGTCTCGTCAGCACGCGGTACAAAACGCTGCGAGCAGTATTCACACGCGTAGTTGCACGACAAGCCCAGGCTAATCTTGAGCACGCGCGGACTGGACTTGGCCAGCGGTGTCTGCTTGGAGACTGCGGGAGCATTTGCGCGTGCTACGACTTCGACTGCCTGCACCAGTGACTCACCTGATTCGCTGGTCAGCTCGCTGGTAGCGTTGTCGTAGTGCAAACGGGCGCGTTGGCCATTGGCGGGGTTAAAGGCAGTGAGAATGAATTTGGTCATCAGACGGCTCCGTCGCGTGTAGCGAAGTAATCGGCCTGCGCTTGGCGCAGCGAAGTTTTGAAGGACATGACGCTCGCGACGGTTTGTTCGTCGGTCTTGCCAGCATTGGCGCTGGCATCGTCGATGATGTGCTGGACCTGCTCGACCAGCCCGATGGCCTCATGGCCAGGCACCAGCCCAGCCAGCTGAATGACCAGTGCGCTGAGCAGGTCTACCTGCTTCTCCAGGGAGGCCAGACTGTCAAGCGGGTTTATCTTGCGCAGGAGTTCGATCTTGGCCAGGTTGCGCGTCCCCAGCTTGTCGCTCCCCGGGAAGATGCCTGGCAGAACATCTCTTGGCTTGCCCGGTTGCACGACGTCAAATGGGCACTGGGCCATCAGGGCTTTTGTGATGCACAGGCAGGCCTCTTTGGCGCTGTCACCGAAATAGAACCAGCCCAGGCCATCGGTGAGGCCGTGCTGGGCCAGAATCGTGAGGCCATCGCGGCTGTCAACGTATTCACGCTGGGACACGATCCCGATGACCTCGTTTTCATACTGCTTCCCATACATCAGGAACTGCAGTTCGCCCTGCTTGAACAAGTGCTCCCCGATGTCGATGGATGCGGCAGCGAATGAAACGGTGTAGCCGTCTGCGGTCATCTCGACCCGCACGGCTTTGCTTTCGTCAACGCTGGTGCCGAAGGTAATGAGCTTCATGCGGCCTCCGCGAGCATTTCAAAGTGAAGTTCCACACCTGGGCGCTCGCCGTTGTACGGGAAGACAAAATGCGGCATGTGCGATGGGAAAACAAACGCATCGCCAGGCGCAGGCATTTCCATGTGGTTGATGTTGCCAAACACGCCACTTGCACGGCCGCCAAACAGCAGGTGTGGGTTGTGCAGGCAGAACATCCCCGAGTAGTCGCGCTTGGTGGGGTCAGGCTTGGCCGGGAAATCGAGCCAGAGCACACAGGAGATATCGGCATGTGGCTCGGTGTGAAACGGCAGGTGCTGGCCGTAGCGGAAGATGGATTCGCGTCCGACCATGCTGCTGACGTTGCACTTGAACTCGTCCTCGATGTGCCGTCGCAGACGACGGAAGATCGGTTTGAAGTACTCCGGATACATGAAGTCCAGGCTGTCGCGGTAGGTGCGCGAATATGGAACCTGGTGGTCGTTCAGGCGTTCATTGGCTTTGAGGGCCAGTTCTGATGCCTGAGCGACCTCCGAGGCACTCAGCAGCTTCTGAATGCGCAGCACCGGGGCCGGGAAGATCTTGTTCACTGTGCTCATGTGGCTCCCTGGTTTAGCAGTAGCAATCGCAGTTGCAATTGCAGTTGCAATTGAAGTTGTATTGGGTTCTCCGGACAGCAATCTGGCTGCCGTTGTCCACCAGTTCATCGCGGACAAAAGATGCACTGCCGCAGTTGGAAACTACAGATGTCGCGTTGTTGCTCACTGGACTGCAGTTTCCCGTGTTGCCCGGACAGTTGCCGATGAAACAGTTGGCGATGGTGCTGAAGAAGTAGTCGTGCAGCCAGCCGTAATTGGCGGTCCACATCTGGCCACTGTTGTTCATGTACATGTCCCAGTTGCCATCGGATTTCAGAAATCCCATGAGGCCCTGGTTGTGGTGCAAGAAACGCGTGCCCCAGTCCTGGTCCACCATGTCCAGGTAGTTGGCCGTACTGGAGATCTGTAGGCGCGGCACCGTGAGCGTGCCAGACATGGTGTCGCCCGTCTTGGCCACCCGGCTGGACAGATCGATCGGCACAGTGGAGTTGCCATTCGCATCTGGCCCATTGCCATTGACCGATCGCACAAAGGCCGTGGAGTCCAGGCCATCAAGCTTGTCGGCATCCGCCGCCTTGGCAGTGATGCCCAGGTAAGTGGCGTTGTGGTTGTGGCCCAGCGCGGCATAGGCCGCATCATGGTTGTGCCCGGCCAGCGCAAAGCCGGTCGAGTCAATTCCGTCGAGCAGGTCCGCATTGGCCACCTTGCCCACGGCGGCCGAAAGGTCGATGACCATCTTCCACGTGGCAGGACTGACCACGGTGAGGACATAGAGCTTTTGCTCATCGGTCCTGAAGCACGGCATGCCCTGCTGCAGGTTCACGGTCGGGAATGACGTCCCACTGGAGAGAGACAACGCCGTCTTGTCGTTGTTCAGGATCTGGGACAAGGAGTCCGAGAGCGTCGTGGAGGATGGGATTTCGGTGTAGTTCTGCATTTGGTTTCTTCAGTAACCCTGTGCGACCCAGGAGATGGCCCCGGTCACGCGTGTGCCAGAGGTGTTTTCAAGAACAGCGGTGAAGCCCGTGATGGAGGCCGAACCGAGGATTCGGGGGACGGCGATGGTGGTTCCACCCTTGAAGGTCAGCGTGACTTCGGGCGCCACCCGGAACTGCCGGGCAAAGACCACCGTCACGCCACTGGCAGCCGTGACCACCTGCGCAGTGCCTCGGTCAAAGACATCGGGCACGTCCACCGTGACGCGCAGGCCATCGATGTAGCCCCGGTCCGCATTGCTGGAGGTCAGGATCGCCCGAAACAAAGCCCGCTGGTAGGTGTAGTCGCCCTGGATGAAATCTCGGAAGTTGGAGTACCCGGGGGGATGACCGGACTCCAGGATGTCCATGAAGTCCTGCGCGGTGATCTCGGTGTTGGCCACGATCATGTCGCTGATCACCCCATTGGCCCGGCGCCGGTACTGCTCGGCAAGGCTCAGGGCTTCACTGAGCTTCAAGGTCTGAGCCCGGCGCAGCGCCTCGGCGATGGCAAAGCCCTCACTGATGGCCAGGCGGTAGGCAACCGTCCGGCCCAGGCTTTCAGCAAACGAGAAGGCTTCGGCCACCCGTTTGACCTGCGAGCGGGCCAGCGCATCACTCATGCCAAAGATTTCGCCTTGCGGCTTGGTCATGGCCTTGGCTGACTTTTCTGCAAAGCTCAGGTTTTCTGCGACGCGAAGGATGTAGGCAATGAGGTCCGTGTAGGTCTCGGCCAGCGCCAGCGTTTCGTACTTGCGCAGGGCCAGTTGCCGCGCCAGCCCTTCGGCCACCTGAAACACCTCAAACACTGCCTTGGTGCCGGAGCGGGCGTACTTCTCCGAGAAGGTCAGCGACTCCACGAAACGCAGCACGAAGGCGATCAGGTCGGTGTAGGTCTCCACGAAGTTCAAGGTCTCGAACTTGCTGAGGGTCACCGCCCGACTGGGCTTTTCTGCAAAGGCCAGGGTCTCTGAACTTCGCTTGATGCCCAGTTTCTGAACCAGCTCGGCAAAACTCAGGTCCGTGGCCACGCTCAGGGCGTAGACGGCAGGGTAAGCCGTTGACCAGTTCTTGCCTGCCGTGGCACTCCCCCAGGTGAACGTGCCTGAGGACCAGCTGTAATTGGGCCCCGGGGAGCTGGAGACGTTGACGGTCTCGGCCATCTCAGGCGCCCGATCAGCTCATGGTGAAGGTAAAGACGGCCGTGAGGCTGTCGTCCACCCCCTTGTTCACCACCGGGAAGACCACCCGGTCGAACATGATGCCTGCCGTGGCAGCATTGAAAACGCCCGCTTCCGTGAGTGCCCCGGTGGCGTCGCCCGCCGCGTAGCTGGCCGTGAAGGTGAACACCTTGGTGCCAGCAGTGTGGGCGTAAGTGGCCGCGTTGCGCTTGATTTCGGTGACCAGTGCGGTCTGCGTTGCGGCAGCAGCGGTGGTGCCAGTGCCCACTGCGATCCAGCCCATGACGCCAGGTCGGCTGCCCGAGTTGCCAATCGCGTCGGCCACGAAGTCAAAGCCGCCGTTGACGATGATGTTGTCCTTGTGGACCACTTCGACCTCGCCCGTGGGCTTGGCCAGCACCAGCGTAATCGAGCCTTTGATGCTCATGCCCTCTTCCATCATGGGTCATTCCCTTTCTTTGGGGTTTGCAAATGAAATGGGCGCCACACCTTGCGATGCAGCGCCCGTGTTTGGGGGATTCCCCGTTCAATAAAGCTTGAGTGCCGTGTACCCGGCTGTGGGTGCCAATGCTTTGCTGGCGCATTGCACCTCACCGCCCATCTTTCCGACAAAGAGCCTGCGCTCGGTGGCCGTCTGGCACACGCCCAGGCAGATCCGGTCGCTGACGTTCACGGGGTATGGCACCACGATCCGGTTGAAGAGCTGGTCTTCCAGGAAGAAGGAACCCGCCACCGCATCGAAGCCGACTAGCAGATTCACCCCAGCCCCCGTGGCTGCCCAGATGACTGAGGTGGTGATCTGGTTGGGGATGAACCAGAAGCTCACATGGAAGATGCCGGGGATGCTCACGGCCCAGGAAACCCGGGTCGTGTCCTTGACCAGCACCCCGCTGCCGTAACGCCCGTCGCCATAGCTCACGCCAACGGACTCACCAGTACCCGGGCTTCCATACCCCGACAGCGTCCCGTTGAGGCGCCAGCCATAGAGCTCCCCGGCCTGCAGCGCATCCTCACGCGCCATCTGAAACCGGGCCTCGATGCTTTTAAGCGCACCGTCGTAGGTCCACTGCCGCTTGGCCGCATTGCTGCTCCAGACATAGTTCGCCGTGGACCAGCTCTCCCGGTCGTCCAGCGTGGCCCCGATGCTGGCCAGAAGCGTGTTCTGCGCCCGGTAGCTAGTCGGTAGATTCACCTCGAAGAGGTACTCCGACTGCGCCACGCCGCTGTCCATGCGCAGCACATCCTCACTGTTGACCGACTCGACCGAGGCAAAGTGCTTCACCCCGGGGAACCGGGTGGCCTGGGCATCGATGGTGACCAGCAGGTTGGCATTTTGCGGCTGGGCCACCACGGTAGATACAAAGGTGGCCTCATCCGAGTAGATGCCGGGCGATGCGATCGCCTTGATCCAGAAACTGCGCTCACCGTCAAAACCGGAGGGCAGCGTGAAACTACTCGACTTGACCTCGGCAATGAAGATCGAGGTATCCCAGGCTGTGCCTTCGCGCAGCTCGTAGGCCACCACTTCGGGTTCAGCATTGGGCAGCCACCGAAACTCCAGCCGGTTGGCCGACTGCACCACATCGAACTGCCTCACCGCAGCAGGCGCCAGCAGAGTCAACAAAAAAGTGGTGACATGCTGGCTGTACTTGCCCGAGGTGTCGAACGCCCGAATGAAGTAGTTGTACTGGCCAGATTCGCTTTGGTCATGCACGAGCTGGGTGCCAGCGGTCTGCCCAACCAGAGTACCCGCATCCCAGCCCGTGCCAACGCGAACCTCGTACCCGGCCAGGTCGGCATCGGTATTGGCGCTCCAGCTCAGCAGCAGATCGGTCGTGCGGCGCAGGACCACAAAGTCCTGCACATCGTCCGGGGGCTGCAGCTTGCCCAGGATGGCTTGGCTCAGCGTGACCGAGGTTCCGAGCTTGCCGGACACCCCTACTGCCCTCACCGTGAACACATAGTCCCCGGCTTCGGCGTTGCGGATCTCCAGATAGGTTGCCGAGACTCGGGGTAGCGTGACGGTGTTGCCGCCATTGACCCGGTAGCTCACCTGGTACTCCAGCGCGCCAAAGACCTGCTCCCAGCCCACCTGAATCAGCACCAGCGCCTGATCCTTGACCCGGTACAAGCTCTCGGTCACCACCAAGCCCGTGGGTGCTGCAGGCGTGCTCGAGAGCACCGTGATGTCTCGCGGTTGCAGGGCCAGCCCCTGCTCAATGGCGCCGTACTTGTCCGGGTTGTGGGCCAGCGCCGTGACCTCGTGAATTCCCGGCTCACTTTCGGCGACCTGTACCACCCTGAACAGTTGGACTTCCACCTGCGTGGAGGCCAGCACCCAGATGGCCCCCACCTGAGGGGTCGTGGAAAACGCACTGGTCACGCCCACCATGCGGCCGGACAGGGAACCGACTTGCCGCTCCTCCACCGCCCCCGTGGGCAGCACCACCGAAATCCGCCATGAACCTGCAGGCAGGTCCTGGTCCAGCGTGACGCTCACCGTGGTTGCCGCAGTGATGCGGCCACCCAAGCGTAGGCCACCCCGGCTGCTGTCGGCCACCTTGATGACATCACCCGGACGCACCACCGCACCTTCAAGACCGGTGCGGAAGGTGATGATTTCCGATTCGGACTGCTCCGAATACAGCAGCCACTTGCCCACCCGGTTGGCCTGGCCCCGGGAGGTGCAACCCATGGCCACCACATCAGCCTGCACCACGCCATAGCGGGCAATGCCTGCCATGTCTTCGACGTATTCCACCTTCTGTCGGTAGAAATCATCGGGGTCCACCCAGCTGACCAGAGCAACCGTGTGCCTAGCCTTGGCGGACGACCCTTGGTAGGCGAACTCGCCACCGATGACATTGGCTGCCGTGAACTGGTAGACCGGATCCTGGGGCGCATCCTGCGTCACGGTGATGGCACCGCCAGACCAATAGGCCATGCCCCTAAAGATCGAGGCCATGTCCTGCACCACCTTGTAGGCCTGCTCGCGGCTTTGCAGGTACAGGTTGCAGGTAAAGCGCGGCTCATAGCCGCCCAGGCCATTGGGCACAAGCTCGTCACAGTAGCGGGCCACCCGGTACAGCGCCCACTTGTCCACCTGCGACTCGGGGATGAAGCTTCCCAGCCCGTAGCGGGTGCTGGTCACCAGGTCATAGAAACACCAGGCCGGGTTGTCCGTCCAGGCCACCTTGAAAGTTCCGTCCCAAACCCCGGCATACGAGCGGGTCTCGGGAAAGTAGTTCGAGGGGATCCGAACACGCAGGAGTTTGAGGTCATAGCTGCGCCGGGGGATCGAGGTGAATTGCGAGGCATCCACCCGCAGGGCCATCAAGGCGCTGTTGGGGTAGCGCAGCTTGCTCTCGATGACCTCTGTGTAGGACTCCAGAAACGTCTTGTTCTGCAGACTGGTCTGCGTGGAGTCGGACGTGATGCGACGCAGGCGCACATCCCAGGGACCAGTGCCAGTGAGGGGGATGTAGTAACTGCGCTGGTAACGGGAAGTGGTTTTGCCCGAGACCGTGTCCGAGAGGCCCTGCACAAAACCTGCGCCGTGCGCCTGCACATCGATCGCGTAGCTGACCGAGGTTCCGTTGAGGTCTCCATTGGTGGTGTCTTGCAGCGTCAGGGTCGGGATGCTGACCTTGATGCGCACGGCATCCACGTCCGGATCGTTGATAGTTCGCACCACCGGCTGGTTGGCCTTGCATTCGACCCCCACGGCCACCTCGTTTTCTACCGAGGAGAAGCCAGGGATGTAGCTTTGCTGCTGGGTGCCGGGCCGGGTTTCGAGCGTGACACCGGTGAAGTTGTAGCTGCCGTCCGGGTTCTGGATTGGAGTGTCGTCCAGGTACACCGACTGCAAGCCAGCAGCCAACCCCTCGATTTCTCCTTCGCAGACCAGATCCACCACCCGGGCATAGGCCTTGGAGCGCAGGCTGTCGGGCGCTTCCTGCGCCACGCGGGCACTGCCGCCCCCACCTTTGCCGCCACCGCCTGCGCCAATGATCAATCCAGACTCAGGGGTGTTCATACTGCGATCTCGTCCACATCAATTCCCGCGCTGATCACGGCCGATCCGACGATGAGGCGGCCGTAACCCACGGGTACGGGATGGCCCTGCGCGGTGGTGTTGACCGCCCCGTTGAAAACATAACTGGGCTGGTTCTCAGGCCGCTCAGACGGGTCCTGCGCCTTGGCCGTTGGAGCAATCATCTGGGCCACACCTCCCAAAATCATCGAAGTGCCCACCGAATACAGCGTGGCCTGAGACAGAAACGAGCCTGCTGCGGCCCAGCCCATCGGGTTCCACCAAGACACGGCAATCAGCGCAGCACCCAAAAGAATCTGGCCCAAGCCATTGCCCCCGGCACCGGACACGACCGGCGCAATGGTGATGCGCTGCTGCCCACTGGGCTCGTGCAGCCGCTCCAGGCTCAAGGCCTCACGCCCGGCCAGTACCCGGTAGCCCACCCCGCGCTCACCCGAGGCCACCAGCTCCCGCTCGAATCCGGGGAAGTTGGCACACAAAGCGCGCACGGTCTCAGCCGCTGAAGCCACTGCCATCCTGTGGCGTCGCCCGAAGCGCTTGCCCAGTTCACCGAGAAGAAGGATCGTGACCATGCAGAAGTTCGTGCAAAAGTTGATGTCTTAAGGTGTGGGTGGTGATCTTTAGCCAGTAGCCACCATAGACATCGCGGCTGGAAAGCCTGCCCTGCAGGTGGTGCAGGATGAGTCCGTCGCCCAGGTAAATGGCAGCGTGATTCGGTACAGGCGATGCGACTTGCATCAGCAGGACATCGCCCGGATTCATGTCGGAGGCCTCCACCACATGGAAACCTGCGCCAGCGAAGTTGTCCAAATAGAGATTCCCGCCGCGCTTCCACCACTCGTCAAAGCGTGCGAAATCAGGCAGGTCAATGCCGCGCTCCTGGGCGTACCAGTCTCGGATCAGCGAGTAGCAGTCAAGCACACCATGGGACCATTCGCGCCCGACCAGCGGTGCGACATAGCCTTGCGGGTGCAGCTCAGTCCACTGCGCAGCCGGGAAACTTGCAATGAACCAGGGCAGCGCTGTAGCTTCGCAAGCCACCCGGTCGGCCTGGCTAGGCTCAGGGCTCAAGTTGGGGTGGGAATGAAACACACCCACGATCTCGCCAAGCTGGTCAGCGCGCACATAGTCTTCGGGGTGGATCACGAACTGGTCGGTCCCCACACCGATGTTGCGGCAAGGGACATAGGTCTCCCGGCCCTTGTGAATGACGAGCAGGCCACAGGCTTCGCGGGGAAACTCCCGTGCAGCGTGGGCCAGCGCCAGCGTCTGGTTGGTTTCGAGCATCACCGAATCAACCCCGCTGCAGGAAACCCGCCAAAGGGCAACTCGGCGTTCGCCCCGAAGCGCTTCTGACAGGACACCAGACGTTTGCCACACGCATCTTGCGCTCGGGAGCTCACGGCTTCGTCATTGGCATTGAAGTAAGCAGTGCCGGTGTAACCACATTCAGAGCCACGGTAGAGCCAGGGGCAGACGTTTTGCACGATCTGCCGCCGGGGCAGAGACACTCCTTCCAGATCAAAGGCAGCGGCCAACTCGAACTCGACCACATCCCGGGTTTCACGCGACTTGCGGTCAATGAAATACACATCGTCGGCGAATTCAGCAGTGGCGTCCGCTGTCGGATTGGCCCCAGAAATAAAGTTCACCGCATCCAAATACTTCAGGAGCGTGCGCTTTCTGGTGACTTTGGCACCCACCAGGTCCTGGTAGGACAGGATGAGCGCGGTGATGCTGCCTGTGACGTTGGCCACCTTCAGTTTGGGGCGAGGCACCTGACCGTTGCCGTTGAACTCGAAGCCTTCGGCCTGGATGGGAAACGGCTCGTAGGTGTTGCCCTGCCAGACCACCTGACGGCGCAGCTCATTGGTGCCCGCATGAAACCGCACCACCCCCTCGTTGAAGAGAGACAGGTCCAGCACAAAAAGCTCGATGACCGCGCTCGGGGCCAGCTTCTGAATTTCTGAGGTGATCGCTTGGCTGGTCATGACAGATCAAACACCTGCCGGAAGGTGGCGTGGATGTTTTCCAAATTGGGTTCTTCGATGCTGCGGCTCCACTCCTCACAGAGGAACTTGCCCGCAATGCCGCTTGGGGTGGTCCAGTCAAAGGACTGGACCGCGCCCCGTGCGCGCAGAAAGTTGTCGATCGCTGCAGCGTCTGCCGTGGACTTGCCCCGGAATTCGAGCGACCAGACCTCGGGCTGCGTGTTGATGCCGTAGGCCAGGCGCTGCTCGTAGCCATCCCCAAAGGAGACCTTGCGGACATTGGGTTTGACGGTGAGGGATGCCCCGATCGAGGCGATCCATGTAAATGTCGCCATGCAAATCCTTCAATGCGTCACTGCCGACGCGGGTCCAGCAGGCCACCGGCCCGCTTCTGGTTGAGCAATTCCTGACGCACCGCACTGGAAATCGCCCTGCCCAGTTCCTTGCCTTCGCCCGCATTGGTAGTCACCCCGCCCTCGACCACATTGACCGAGACGTTGAAAACGTCCCCGCCCCCGGATGCGGACTGGTTCATGGTCACGGGGATCGAGCGGCCATCTGGCAGCGGCACATAGGCTTCGGCCATGGAGCCCTCGCCAAAGACCGCCAACTGAGGTGTGGTGGCCACCCCGCCACTGGCATACGCGCGCAGCGGCAAAGGGCCCGAAGAAGTCATGACCCCGCCATCGGCAAATCCAAACAGACTGCCCAGCGCCTTGGCCATGGGCAGCATGACCGCGCGCTGGATCTGGATGCGGATCAGGTCCGAGATGATGGAGGTGGCCAACGACTTGAAATCCAGCTTGCCCGTCATCACAAAATTGGTGAGCGCATCGGTCATGCCGTTGAAGGCCTTGGTGGTCACCGCCTCCATCTGCTTGCCCACCTGCTCAGTTTCTTCACCGAGGGTGCGCAGCGCCTTGGCAAATCCAGCGCCTGGGTCTGACAACTCCAGCGCCCGTTGACCCAGTAGCTTCGCGCCATCGGCCGCCTGACGGGCAGCTTCTTCGATGCGTCGGAAGGATTCGGCCAACTTGTCATTGCCCTGGGTGGCCTCCACCAATTCCCGGGCCTTTGCCGCGAAATCGGCCAGTTCATCCGCACTGGATTTGCGCGCAGCGGACAGTCGTCGCAGGGCATCGATCTCGCTGATCGAGCCGGTCTCGCGCAGGACCTTGATCTGCTCTTCGGTCGAGCGCAACTGGCCCTGGCTTCTGGCCACCTGCTCCTGCAGGTCCTTGAGCGTTTCGCCGGGCAGCTTGATCTCGCGCTCGAGGTTCGACTGCTGCGCCTCGCGCTCGAGCTTTTCCCGGCGCAGGGTGATCTCAGAGAGCTTGTCCTGGAGTTTGAGCTTGTCCTGGGTGGTCTTGGCCACAGTGGCCAAGCCTCGTTTCAGGATCGACTCCTCCTGTGCATAGATTTCAGCGAGGCGGTCCGTGAAGTCCTGTTGAGCATTCAGGCGTGCTTCGCTGGCATCCTTGTAGCTGATGTAGCCCTGCCCCTCGTACAGATCGATGATCTTTTGCCGGTCCTTGAGCAAGCCCGTCTCGACATCCGTCAGCCCTTGCAGCTGCTTGATGTCGCTCTCGATCTTGGCCATGGCCGCAGCAGTGAGTGCGCCAGTGGCTGAGTTGTAGTTGAGCTTCGGTTTAGCTGCTTCACCTGCTGCTTCGGTCTCACCCCGGTTGATGGCGTCGAACCGTTCCTTGACCGCATCAGCGAGCAAGGGCATCTTCCACAAGTCAACGTAGGTCTGGTTGGCCTTCTCGACAATCGCATTGCGTTTTTCCAGTGCGGTCTTGAGAGTGGCCTGGTTCTCCTCGGAGAACGGGTTCAAGCCCTTGCCACCGGCCAAAAAGGTGCCGAGCAACTCGATGTCGGCCCAGACCGCCTCGAAGCTGCCCATGACCGCCTTGGCCATCTGGATCACACCGCGCAGCGCATCGATCACGATCGCAATGCCGTAGGCCGTGTCCTGCGCCCAGGTCTTGAGCGTGCCGTCATCACGCAGCTTGACCATGGCTTCTGCCGTGTTGTGCGTGCCCAGCATCACGGCCTTGAGCTCACCCACAAGTTCTTCCAGCGCTGGCAGCGCCGCCGTCACGATGGTTTGGGCCACGAAGTTGTGCTCGGCCCGCATCCGGCCCATGGCCTTGGAGGCTTTTTCGGCCGACTCGATTTCTGCTTCGGTCAGCCGAATGTTCAGATCCTGGTTCGCGGCCAGGTCCTTGAGGAAGGGCAGCAAGCCTGCACCGGACTTGCCGAAGAGTTCTAGCGCAATGGCCGTCTTGCCCGCCCCGTCCTCGAAGTTCGAGAGCTTGAGGGCAATGTCATTCATGACCTCAGCCGGATCACGCAGGTTGCCCCCTGCATCCTTGGCCTTGATGCCCAGAAACTGCAGGGCCTGTGAGGCCCCCTTGGTTTCATCATCGACTCCTGCCAGCCCTTTGGAGAGCTTGGTCAGACCCACCCCGATCTGCTCCATGGCCACACCTGAAATGGTGGCCACCGGTGCAAAACCGGACAGCGCCGTGGCGCTCGCTCCGGTCTGCTCGGCCAGGTCCTGCAGGGCGGCCACAGTTTCGAGCGTGTGCATGACCAGCTCTTTGAGCGCCCCCACCGATTCCACGCCAATGGCGATGGCAAAGGTGGTCTTGGCGACTTCGGCCACCTTCTCCAGGGAGCCACGCATGGATTCAGCGTGACGCTCCAACAGCAGCGCACTCTTGCCTAAATCCTCCCGGAAATCGGCCGTTTCCGCTGCGAGTTTAATCACCAGGGAGCCGATATCAGCCATGTTGCTTGCCTACGTTATGCGCGAACTTTGTGCGCGAACATGGCCTTGAAACGGGCCACATTGAGCTGGGTTTCATCTTGGGGTTGGGTAGCCTGGGGTTTGTCCAGGAAGGGCATGAAGTCCTCTGGCTTGAACGGACCCGCATCCTTGGCCCGGTGGGCGTTGGCAAAGGTGGAGGCCACCACACCGGACCTGTAATCAGCCCGATAGTCCCCAAAGGGCTCGAGCTGGTAGTACGCCATCCACTCGGTCAGCTCGTCCGAGCCCATCGATGCAAGCATCTCGCGCACCGGCAGGCCCAAAGCCAGCGCCAGCCGGAACACAAAGCGCCGCGAGGGATGGGCGATCAGTCGTTTTTTGCAGCGTCCACCTGATCGGCGCCAATGCCGTTCAAGCGCTGGGACACAGCAAACACCCGGTCCAGTGCCTTGGCACTTTTGCCGCCGAGAGCTGCGATGTCACCATCGCTGAAAAGGCGACTGCCGCTTTCATCGCACAGGGTCAGGGACACCAAACGGGCGCGGACGTTCTCAAGGCGGCCTTCCTTGCCAATCAAGCTCGCTTCGAAGGCATCGCGATCGGTACCGGTCATGGTGCGCACCTGCACCTCACCGCCCCACTCGGGCACAGGCACAGTTTCACGGGGCAGATCGTCAGATTGAAGGATTTGTTCACGGGTCAACATGGGTCTGTCTCCTTAAGCCTCGGTGATGTCGCCATCAATCTCGATGGTCACGGAGGCCTGCACCACCGCGTCCACGCCGCCTTGCACGCTGAAGTGCGTGACATAGCCGTAGAAGGTCCAGGTGGCAGGGTTGGTGTCGGTGAAAGTGATCTTGAACTGACGTCGCACGCGGTTGGCACGGTCGGTTCTCAGGCCCTGATGGACCAGATCGTCGGGGTTGTAGTGCAGGGTCAGGGACAGCTGCCCCTCGTCTCGCAGGCCCACGCGCTTTTCCTTGGCGGTGGAGGCCAGATTGGTGACATCGATCACGGCGGCCTGCCCGCCCGGTCCCTGAAACGAGACCACGTTGGGAATGGTTTCAAAGGCGGTGGTACCAAACCGGGCAATGGCAATGCCTTGCGCGGTAATTGCGGTGCTGCTCATGCATATGCTCCTTGTTTTACGGTGAACTCACCAGCCGGTGGTAGGTGTAGTCCACGCTCACCCGGTACAGCCGGGCCTGATCTTCAAATTCGGACAGCCCCATGCGCACATCTGCGACGGTGCTCTTGTCTGCCAGCAACGCAGCCAGGACTTGGTCTTGCAGGTGCAAGGCCTCCTGGTACGTTCTGGCATAGGTGTCGACCTGCACGCGCACGCGCTGCAAGCCATGCGGCCCATCAATGCCGAAGATGTGCTCCTGCACGATGGGCGTGTAGACGATGGCTGGGTACTGGGTGTTTTCTGCAGCGACAAGCGCGTAGACCTCACCACCGGCCAAATCCTTGATGGCATCAAAGAAGTCCTGCATGGCTATTTCCTGTAGAGGTTCTTGGCTTCCTGCTCAATGCGCTCACTCAGCCGGTCCTTCATGGCCTGCACCGCTTCGCGTCGCTTGGCTTCCAGGGCTGGCCGCAGGAATGGCCGCGCGCGCATCTTGCGAGTGCCAAACTCCACGAAGCGCCAGTACCAGGCATCCTGAGACAGGTTGCCCTTCTTGCCTTGCTTGCGGAACTTCTTGCCGTGGCGCACCGTCACGAAGAAGGTCTGGCGCGTGAGGCTGGAGAGTTCAGGGATCTGTTTCATGATCACCGAGCGCTTGAGCGTTCCGGGTGACGGCTGGTTGGGCCCCAGGACCTCGGCTGCCTTGGGGGCGCGCATGCGGGCTTCATCGCGAATGACTTTGGCTCCGGCATAGACCGAGACGCGCAGGCCGTTCTTGGCCACCCGGTCGGGCAATTCGCGCAGGGCTTTGGCCAATTCAGCCAGGCCCTCGACCTTGAAGCGTTCATGTTTAGCCATCGTCCAGACCTTCGCTGGCCAACAGAACGACCAGGACGCGTTTCTCGTCCTCGTTCAGGGCCGAGTGGATGTTGAAGATCCGCGACCTGTAGAGCACCCGGTACTGGGCGACTTGCTGGGGGTTGTCAAAGATGCTCTGGTAGCGCACCGTGATCTGGTGCGTGAGTTCGGCCGAGATGCGACTGGCAATCACGGCTTCACGGCCGGACAGGGGCTGGATATCGGCCCACACTGTGGCCACATCAATCCATGTTCGGCTGGGGGCACCCAAGCTGTCTTTGACCGTGCTTGGGCGCTGGATCTTGATGCGGCGACCCAGCGTTCCGGCTCCGATCGGGTTCATAGAGACCTCATATCAAGGGTACCTTGTAGGGATCGAGCAGTCCATCAATGAAGGGCAAGGGGTCAATACGCCCTCGCGTCATCGATGCCACCTCCTCGCGGTGTACGTACAGAGAGCCCACGCGCAGCTTGATCCAGGTCTTGATGCCTTCGGGCACTGCCGAAGCATTGCCATACCCTGCATCAAAGATCACGCTCACAGCCCCGATCTGCGGCAGGGCAATTGGCCAGCTCTGTCCGAACACGGGCGTGATCCGGGCAGGTTCGCAGGCGTTGTCGACGGTGTAGTTCGCTGCTGGCATGACCTGCCAGACACCCGCCATGTCGAGATAGCGGATTTCCACGACCGACGCCACGGGCGACTTGGGCAGCAAAACGGCATGCCCGGGCAGCGTGAAGGTCTGCCCTGCGGGCACACCCATCAGGCTGGGTCCGGGAAAGCTGTCGAGCACCATCCGCCAGCGCGCGGTGACGAATTGCCGGTTGGTCAGGGTCTCGGCCGCCTGGCGTGCCGCCGAGATCAGGACCTGGATCAGGTTGTCGTCGTCATCGAAGTCCACCCGCAGGTGAAGCCTGGCCTCGGCAAGCGAGATGGGCTCCCCTGCGGGCGGAGTCATCAACTGCATGGGCATGTGATTGCTCCACCCTCAGGCTCAGACCACCTGCGCGACCGCAGCCTGGTTGCTGGCATCCCCCGGCGCAAAGCGGGGGTTAAAGCCCAGCAATTGCGCCGCCGTGAGGCTGGCCGCAACAGCCACCGTCAGCGACAGGCGCACATAGGCGTAGCCGTTGGTGACGTCCAGATCGTCGGGACGCAGGTTGATCAGGGCCTGTTTGTTGTCACCTGTGGCCTTGACGATCTGGGTGATGGCTTTGCCCGTCACGTCCTTGGCACCCGTGCCCGAAGCGTCGGTGGCCTGCTGCAGTTTGGCGTCCAGCGTGGCACCCGTGCCCAGGACGCCGCTTTGCACAAGCGCCAGCAGACTGTGGTGGTTGCCCGCCGAAATCCAGCCGGTGGTGACAGTGCCCACAGCCTGGCTTGCGGGATCGATGGTGGCCAGAACCGAGAACAGTTCGCTGCCTTTTGCATTGGGAAACATCAGAGTTCTCCTTCAGATTGCGGGGACGATCAACGTGCGCCCAGTTGGACAAAGGGCGACATGGTCGTGCTGCCTTTGGCGGGGGAGATCGGCGCTGCGATCTTGGATTGACCGTCCATGCGAAACGTGGTGCGGAAAGCCGTCAGGTCCGCATCAAAGTACAGGTGCATGGAGGTGGCCGTTTGCATGCCACCGGCCTTGGTGATGGTCTGGTAGTACGACAGATCGGCCAGCAGCACGTCACCCGCAGAAGAGAAGGTGTTGGCATGTTGCGAGACGAAGACCGGACGACCCAGCAGCGTGCCGTAGGGCGAGACCTGGATGCCACCCGGGTTCATGCCCGTTGGCAGGTAGATCGGGTAGTTGCCCAGCGTCAGGGTGAAGAGCGCGGGCAGCACATCGTTGTTGACGATCCACACGGCCTTGCCAAACGAACCCGGCGGCAGGCGCGAAATCATCTTGGCCAAGTTCTGCGCCAGCAAGGTCTGCGTGGTCTGGCCCGATTCCTTGGCTACCGTCACCGTGGTGGCGTTGGTCATGCAGCCCACTGGCAGGCCCGTGCCCGAGCCGAACAGAATCGACTCGTTGGTCTTCCAGCGAATGGATGTGGCGATCTTGTCGGGCAGGTAGGTGGACAGCGCATTGGTGTCATCCAGCAGCTCATCGGTCACCGGCACCAGGGCCATGAGCTTTTTGAGGCGCAGAGTCGACAGTCCCAGGACAGGCTTGGTACCCACGGCCGATGCGGCTTCACCTTGCCAGTAGGCTCGGATGCCGTTGGTGCCCCAGGGCGTGGTCTCGTCCTTGGGGAAGGCCATGGTGTTGCCCGTGATCTCGACGTTGTCGGTCATGGGCAGCAGGGAGTCCTCGCCCAGCGAGAGCTGGAAGATTTCCTGTGCAAATTGCGGTGGCACGAGGAAACCGCCATCTTGCGCCGCGCCTTCACTGCCAAACGAGGCTGGGGCCACGGCACCGCGATTCATGCCAATCAGCAGACGGTCATCGATCGAGGAACCAGGGTTTTGCGCATGACGGACAGTTTTAAGGAACTCGCCAACGCTTTTAAAGCCATGCTTGGGATCCGATTCGGCGTTGCTCACCACCGTGATCACCGAGCCATTGGGCAGTTGGGCTGCATGGCCCATCTGCGCTTCCTCGGCAATCAAGGCTGCTTCACGGTCGATCGCGGCCGAAGTGGCTTCGATCTTGGCTTTGAGGGCTTCAAAAGCACTGACCTCTTCTTCGTTCATGTCGCGCTGCTCGGCGGCAGCGATATCGGTCAGGGCGCGTGCGTCCTTGACCAGGGTGGCTTTGCGGGCTTGCAGCTCGCGCAGTTGCTTGCTCATGGGATTAACTCCAGAAATGAAAAAACCGCCTGGTCGAGATGACTCAAGGCGGCGACAGGGATGACGACCAACGGGTCGCAGGATGGAGCAACCCTCAACGGAGGGCTGCTAAATGAAATGGATCAGATCAGCGCAAGAGCGTCACGGGCCTGTTTCAGGCGGGACTGACTGCGTGGCTTGGTGCTTCGCACGCTGGCCTGCATCTTGGCCAGCACATCGTCAAAGGTGGCAATGCCGTCGACCATTCCAGCGGCCAGTGCGGCGTCTGCCCCAAGCACACGACCTTCGCCCATGCCCGAGCGCACTTCGCTTGCCGAGACACCACGGCCTTGGGCCACGGCTTCGATGAAGGCGTTGTAGTAGTCATCCACACGGGACTGCATGAAAGCCTGAGCCTGTTTATCGAGCGGAACATACGGGTTGCCCTCGACCTTGAACTTGCCCGCCGAAATCAGGGTGGGCTTGACCCCTTCTTCTTCCAGCGCCTTGGAATAGTCGAAGTGGGCCTGCCACACACCGATCGAGCCCACCTCGCCACCCGGGGTGACATAGAACTCGCTGGCCGAGCAGCCGATCCAGTAAGCGGCCGAGGCCGCCAGGCTGTTCGCCACGGCAATGACAGGCTTTTGGGCTCGGGCCTTGACGATTTCGCTGGCCAATTCGGAGACGCCATAGACGCTGCCCCCGGGACTGTCGATGTCGATCAGGATCTGGCCCACCATGTCATCGGCCAGCATCTGGCGCAGGACTGATGTGAACTGCTGGGTGCTGGTGCTGCCCGGACCGGAGATGTCGTCGACCATGTTGCCGCGCTGCGTCACCACCCCGTACAGGGGCAGCACCGCGATACCGGTGCCCGTGCTGGCGGCTGCCATTTGCTTGCGGGTGTCACGCAGCACGCGGTCGGTGTTGACCTGAAACAGGGTCTCGTCGCTTGGCGGCTCGCCCGCAGACCAGCGTGTCAGGATGCCGGACATAGCCTGCAAACGCTCGGGCATCAGCGCCCAGGGGGTGGTCAGGAATTCTGAAAGCAGAAGTTGTTTGTTCATGTGTTCATTCCAAGTTGAATCAGGGAAGCGGCCAGTGCGGCCTCCTCAAAGGGCTGTGTTTGCAGCTGCGCCCAGGCGCTGACCTTGCTCACCTCAAGTCCAAAGGCCTGCGCAATCAGGTCGGTTTCGTTGGCTCCCAGGGAACCCTTCTTGGCGATGCGCCGGGCTAGCCGGGCTGAGTTGGACTGCACCAGCTTGCGAAAGCGCAAGCTCGATTCCTGATCGGCGGGGTCCGTTTCGTCCTCGGTAGGCGCCGGATCGGAGGATTCGGTCTCCTGCTCAGCCTCTTCGGCATCCTCTTCCTCCACCATGTTCAGTGGGCGAAGGGGTTGGTCCAGGCCTTGCAGCGGGTTGAGGTTTTCTGCAATGCGTGCCTCGTTGCGGGTGAGCCAGCCGTTCTGGATGCCGCTTTGGTAGTAGGCCGAGCGGCTGGCTGCATCGCCGCGCATCAGGTTGGCAAAGTCGAACTCGACTTCCAGCTGATCGCCATCGAGCATCAGATCGGATTCGATCGAGGCCTCCCAGCGTTCGGCCCAGGGCGTCATGGTGTGCATGACAAATTCCAGACTCTGCTGCTCGATGTTCGAGAACGTCGCGCGATCTAAATCGGCAATCATGTGTGGTGGCACACGGAACATTCGAGCGATATCTGTTATCTGGAACTTGCGCAGCTCCAGGAACTGGGCGTCCTTGTTCGTGACCCCCACCTCATGGAACTTCATGCCGTTTTCCAGCACCAGGACTTTGCCCCGGTTGGAGCCGGACTGCGCCGCCTGGTAAGAATCCCTGAACACCCGCTTGGCCTCAGGGTCCTTGAAGGTGCCGGGAAATTCGATCCAGCCGCCCGTGGGTTTGGCGTCGTTCGTGAAGAACCTCGCCCCGTAGTCCTGAGCGGCCAGGGCCATGCCCAGACTCTCGCGGGCCAACTCGATGGGGCTCATGCCCATCAGACCGTCCGAGGACAGGCCGCGCAGGTGCCAGATCTGCCCGCGTGGGAATACGGTTTCATCCCCGTTTTGCATCCGAACCCGGTACCGAAAGTCCCCGCTGTCCATCACCTCCATGCGCACCCGGTCGGGGTGAATCGGCATGAGCTCGGTGATTTCTCCCTTGGGGTTGGCGATGATCTGGCAGAAAGCATTGCCCCTCAGGGCCAGGTGTCCCTGAAGCATCTCGCGCCACTCAAAGGGGTTCTGGAACCGGTTGGGCTTGCGGGCAAGGAGGCCGTAGAGCCAGTGATCGGTCACCCGATCCTTGCCTCCGTCTTTGCGCTGGCGGTACACCACCACCGGAAGAGACGCCATGGTCTCCGACAGGATGCGCACACAGGCATATACCGCTGCGAGCCGCAACGCCCCGTCAGGCGAGACGCGCATGCCTGAGGCGCTGCGCACCGACACCGGCTCAAAGAAGAAGTCTCCCCAAGGGGATCGGTCACTGCTCGAAGCTCTGAATCGATCGATGAATGTGAAAAGTCCCATTGCCTCAGAGCACCATCAACTCATAGTCGGATCCGAGCACCACCGAGTCCCCCGGTTTGATCGCCCTTGAGAGGGCCATGATCAGTGCCACGATGCCGTCTATCTTGTTTTCTGCTCGCTCCTTGCGTGGATAGATGTTGTCTTTGCCGTCCAGGTGCGCCACCACGTTGCTGGCCATCCAGGCCAGTACCGGGTCGCCGTCATGGACGAGCTTCTTTTGCAAGACCAGGGCTTCAAGCGTCTTCATCGGTTCGCTGAAGTTCAGCACCGTGGGGCGCACCTCGATCATGGGCAGGCCCTCGGCCAGCATCCGGGTCGAGAGCTGCGTGGCCTGAAACGGGTCGAAGGCCACCGCCTGAATCTCATAACGGGTGGCCATGTCCAGCAAGTCCGACTCGATCCAGCCGAAGTCGATCACGTTGCCCGGAGTAACGATGAGCCGCCCCGAATGCATCCAGCCGCCGTACTGGCTATTGCCTGCGCCGTTGACCGTGTCCTCGGGCAGGTAGTACTTGCCAAAGGTCACGTAGGCGTCCGAAATCTCCGGATGCCGAAACACCGCTACCAGGGCGGCAATGTCCGTCTTGCTGGCCAGGTCCAGGCCAATCCAGCAGGGCTGACCTTCGAATTGATCAATGAACATGCCATTCTCGGTACAGGCGTCCCAGGAGCGCATGTCCATCCAGGCTGTGTCGGCGTTCACCCATTCATTGAGGTGCTTGGTCTTGAAGTTGTTGACGGCGCTGGGCAGCTGCATCGCCTTGGCCTGCAGCGGCCCGAGCACCTCGGACCTCACCGAGATGCCCCAGTTGGGGTTGGCCTTGATGAGCGACTCTTCGGTTGTCCAGTCATCCCCATCATCGAGGCCATAGATGATCCCGAACTGGGTGTCATCCTCGAACACGCCATCGAGCAGCTTGGTCACAAAAGACCGAACCTCGTAGCAGATGCCTGCGCGGTTACTACCTGCCGTGGTGATCACCCACAAGAGCGAGTTGTCCCGTTTGCCGGTTCCGGTCTCTACCACGTCATAGACCGTGCGAGTCTTGTGGGCGTGGAGTTCATCCACGCAGCCAAAGTGAATGTTCAGACCGTCCAGCGTGGAGCCCTCGGCCGAGAGCGCCTCAAACTTGGAGCCCGTGGCCATCACGTTCATGTTGTGCGCCCCGACATTCACCGAGAACCGGTTGCGAAACCCCGGGCTGCGGCGTGCCATGGTCTGCGCGTCCCCGAACACAATGCGGGCCTGGTCACGGGTGGTCGCCAGCGAATAGACCTCAGCACCACCTTCACCATCGGCTGCCAGCATGTACAGGCCCACCGCAGACGACAGAGTGGACTTGGCATTGCCTCGTGGCACCTCGATGTAGGAGCGGCGAAAGCGCCGCGTGCCATCGGCCTTGACCCAGCCGAACACCGTCGAGAGGATGAACACCTGCCACGGCTCCAGCGTGATGGGCTCTCCGGCAAGCGGGCCCTTGACGTGCGGCAGTCGCTCAATGAATGCGCACAGGTTGTCCGCCGGGTAGTAGGTCTTGCCGCTCTTGCTGGTGAGCTTGGGATTGAAGCGGTAGGGGCTGGCCTTGCCCTTGTACTTTTTCAGATCACTGAGTTGCCTTTGGCAGGCGGCCTTCACCCACTTGCACGCCAGGATCTCTCCGGCCACGACTTTCTCTGCGTACATCTTGGCAATGTCCGCATAACTGCCTTGAGCCATTGAACTTATCCCGCAATATCGGCCCAGGGGTCATCATTTGTCCCAGGCTCTTGTGCAACATGGACCCTTGAGCGTGACGCGGGCGTGAACCCCATCTCAGCTTCGTAGCCCTTCATCTCCTGGGCTAGGTCCCGAATGACGTCCATCAGAGGCGAACGGCGCAAGATACCGCTGGGGGTCTTGATGATCATCCCCGCCACCCCCGAACGATTGATCTTGGCCAGCGCCTCCCGGTACAGCCCGGCGCAATTAGCCCAGCGCTCGAGCACGGCCGCATCCAGCGAAGACAGCAGCCCCGGCGGAGCGTTCTCTACCGCGTAGGTCCACGCCTCCTTGGCGATGTCGGACATGTATTCCGGCGGATCGCCCAGCTTTCCCATTGGGCGGGGCTCGTTGGGGTTGGTGCGGCACTTTTGCAGCGTCCCCTTGATCTTCTTGACTGCAACGGGAAGGGGTTTACGACCGGCCATGTGGACTAAAAAAAAGAATTTCAATTTGCACGCGCAAAAAATTGCGCAAGCGCACGCATCTTTGGGTACCAAACGTAGAGATTCAGACCCCCTACCCCCCTGCACTGCGCCGCGAAGTCTCCGCAGCCGTCTTGCGGTTATGGCAAGGCACACACAGTGCTTGCAGATTGGCTGCATCCAGGCGCGCACCACCGTCTTTGATCGGTACAACGTGGTCAACCACCGTTGCAGCGACCGTTAGCCCTTGGTCAGCACACGCCCGGCAAAGGGGGTGCAGGCGCAGGAGACTGGCACGCAAGCGCCGCCAATTTGCCGATTGATAGAACCCGACCTCGGTATCAAAACTACGCCTTGCGCGCCCGTAATCCCGATGAACAAGCGCACGGTGGGCGGCGCAGTAGCCAGGCGTTGAGAGCACAGCCATACATCCCGGGTATCTGCAAGGAGTAGGCGCACTTCTTGGCATCTCAATCAACTTTCAAGGAATAAGCGACACGTCGCGAAATCAACTTGGCTTCTTCTTGAATCAGAGCGTCAATGCTCTACATCGCAACGCACACAGGAGATTGCAATGACCACCGAAGCCGCCACCACCTTCACCCTCGACGAGCTTGGATTCATCCAGCTCGCCCTGAACAAGGTCCTGGTCGCAGTCGCCAACGGCGAGCTTGACCTCAACAACCTTGCCCGCAAGGAACTCGCCAACCGGGGCCTGGACAAGCAAGGCCAGTGGGTTGGTTTTGACAAAGCCAATCAGATCCACAACGCATGAGGACCCGAACCATGAAACAACCCGACAAACAAAAAGTCATCGAGAAGATCGCGCTCGACCATCTGTTCATCGAAACGCTGGAGACCCAGCACCGCGATCGGCTGGACTTTCATGACGTCTCGGTCTGGGCGGTCAAGAGCGCCCTTGAAGCCGCCTACGCCGCAGGGATCGCAGCAGCACAAAACACATCAACAACATCGAAAGGCAAGAAATGAAACTCACGGACACCCAGCGCAGCCTGCTCGAAGCAGCGGCCAAGCATCCTCAAAAACTGTTGACCGACTTCCCGGCCAACCTCAAAGGCGGCGCACTCATCAAGGTGCTCACCGCCCTGGGCAACGCAGGACTGATTGCCCCACACAACAAGACTCCCGAGGGCAACACGCAGTTCGTGATTTCCACCGCAGGCCTGGAATCGATTGGCTTGACCCCTCAGCAACCACCCAAGCAGCGCGAGGGCACCAAACAGGCCACCCTGATCGAGTTGCTCAAACGCCCAGAGGGCGTAAGCCTGGCCGAGATGGTTCAGGCCACCGGCTGGCAGCAGCACACCGTGCGAGGTGCCATGGCAGGCGCCCTGAAAAAGAAACTGGGCCTGAACATCGTGTCAGACAAGACCGATGGGCAGGACCGCAAGTACCACATCACCACCGAAACCGTTTGAGCCGCCTATGAAAACATTGACGATCACCATCGAGCGAAAGCCAATCACCGTGAATTTCGACGGCAAGAGCATCGAAGTAGATGAACTGGGCATCCGACTACCCTTTGGCAGAAAACCCGCTGACATCACAGAAATCGCCGCTTACGGTGACTACACGGTCTATGTCTCCGACACCCGCGAGATGACTGCTGAGGAATTCGACGGCTTTGCGATGAACCTATTGATGTCACGCGACTGGCTCAAGGGCAAAGGCGGCTACATCGGCAACGGCAGACTGTGCGTAATGGTCCACGCCCCAGGTCGTCCTTACCTCTTCATAGACCCATCCGGCGGGGATTACGCCCGGTACGTCGCTCGCTTGGGCTGATCTGCACCCGAATTTCCCGGGCAATTAAGATCAGGAGCCCTGCCCCGCAGGGGTCTCTTGCACCGGTGCATCGCCAGCACTGGTGGTCAGCTCGGCAAACTTCACGCCATCCTCCGAGCGCACCGCCTGCTGACCGGTGTACTCCTCCCAGCGCTTGACGATCACATCCACGAACTTTGGATCGAGTTCCATGAGCCGTGCCTGACGCCCGGTCTTCTCACAGGCAATCAGGGTGGTGCCCGAGCCACCGAAGAGGTCCAGCACGATGTCCCGGCTCTTGGACGAATTCTTGATGGCCCGCTCGACCAGCTCGACCGGTTTCATGGTCGGGTGCAAGTCATTGACCCGAGGCTTGTTGTAATTCCAGATATCCGACTGATCGCGGTCACCACACCAGAAGTGATCAACGCCTTGTTTCCATCCGTACAGGATAGGTTCGTACTGACGTTGATAGTCCGATCGGCCAAGGGTGAAAGTGTTCTTGGCCCAGATGATGAAAGTAGACCATTTGCCGCCTGCATCAATCCATGCTTTTTGTAGCGTGTGCAGTTCTGAGGAGCTCATGCAGACGTAGCAGGCTCCTTTGGTCACCACCAGCAAGTTAAGGCAGGCGTCGTACAGAAATTGGTAGAAGCCGTCGCCCAAGGCGTCGTTGAGGATACGTCGATCTTTGCCCCGCATCTTGTCCTTGGCGCTGTTGCCATAGTCCACGTTGTAGGGCGGATCGGTGAATGCCATGTCCGCGAGTTGCCCACCCATGAGGCGTTCCACATCTGACAAGACCGTTGAGTCGCCACACAGGAGGCGGTGGTTGCCGAGAATCCACAAGTCCCCAGTTCTGGATACGGGATCTACTGGTGCTTCTGGGATTGCATCATCTTCGGTCAAACCACCGCCTACTTGATCACCATTTAGCAGGCGCTCAATCTCATCGTCCCCAAAGCCGAGCAAGTCGAGATCAAAATCCACGCCTTGAAGCTCTTGCAATTCGAGCTTGAGTAACTCTTCATCCCAACCCGAGTTCAACGCGATTCGGTTGTCGGCCAGGATGTAGGCCTTCTTTTGTTCAGGACTCAGATGGCCCAGCTCAATGACGGGCACCTCTGCTAATTCAAGTTTTCTGGCAGCAGCCAAACGGCCGTGGCCAGCGATCACGCCCTTGTCGCCGTCAGTCAAGATTGGATTGGTCCAACCGAACTCACGAATGCTGGCAGCGATCTGGGCGATTTGTTCTTCACTGTGGGTGCGGGCGTTTCGCGCATACGGGATGAGCGAATCGACCGGGACCATTTGGATCTCGGGTTTCATGAGCAAATCAGGGGAGTAGTGCTGCCCTTGATCGCAGTGAATGCGCCAACAGGAAGCAGAAATGAAAAGTGGAAAGGAATGTCTTGCACTCCTTTCCACACCGTAGCTGAAAATGTACGCTCAAATGGGATGATTTGTTGCAAGGGCTAAATTCGCTCACCCACCACCTCACGCCCGCACTACATATCAACCTCTCCAATTCCCTCTAATTTCCTCTGTGAAATACCCAAGGCGTTGAGTTGATCTGCCACCGTCTGCAACGCTCGTTGCCAACGTCGCCAAGCAGTGGTCCTGTCACACGCAAATCGACGACCGATCTGATGCCAGCCATATCTCTTGGCACGCATCCAGACTAAATGCCTCTGGTCTATCTCAAGCCATTGGACCCACTTCATGGTCTCCAGCATTCTTTCAATTGCCTCAGGGCTTGGGCTCATTGGCCTGTACACCCGCTCGGTATCTGGGTAACGAGAGGGTGTTTGCATGGCCAGTGACATCCATGGATTGTTGTAACCCTGAACGCGGACGGGTGGAAGTCGGTAGGCCGTATGAGCGGCGTCAAGAAACCGGGCTTCCACATCATCCATGCCCCATATAGGTTTTCTATCCATGCTTACCTCCTGAACCATAGAGGCGCTCGCCAATACGACGAATGAACTCCCGCTCAAGGAAGTCCAGCCGTTCGTCTTGATCTGAGACAACCAGGATGTGTTGCTCACGCCAACCTGAACGCTTGACAGCATCCAGATCTGTCACGACAGGCTGCACTTTGCCAAGAGCGCAGCGATACGGTTGTGCTGGGACTTTCATCTCACGCCTCCTGTGTCGTCTGACGATCGCGTGCCAGATAGGCCAATGCAATTGCGTCTGCTTCGTTGTCGTCTGCAGGTTGGTGACCACGTGCTTGAACGCTTGCGATCATTTCTTCCTTACCTGCATTGCCCTTGCCGGTTGCATGCTTCTTGATCGTGCCGACCGGTATGCCTTCGTAGGGGATCTGATGGTGCTCACACCAGGCTGTCAGTTGGCCCATGAAGCCACCGTATGCATGGGCGGCATCCACACCCACATGCCTGCGTACTTCTTCAAACACGACCAGGTCAACGCCTGTGGTGCATTGCTTCACGTCCGTGAGCCAGCGTTTGAATTTGAGGAATCGCATGCCACCACCTTCGAAGCGTTGGGGCTTAAAGGATTGACTTCCACTTGTGATCTGACCGTCTGCATCCATCAAGGCCCATCCAGTCGTTGTGCCCAAGTCCAAGGCAAGAATCGTCATGTTCATTTCATCTCCAGAATTTGATCGGGTGACGGGTTGGACAGGTTTCACGGTTACTCCTCTATCGTGTGTGTGCGCGCACGCGTGAGGGGTTAATCAGTAAGACTGTCAAATCCGTCACCATGGTTTGGTTCAATCGTCTCGGTATGGGTAGCCACTGCCGCTATGAGGCTTAGGTCGTAGACTGATTCCCGCGATTGCGCGCGCACCGCCATGCAGTCGGCATTTCTCGAACTTGCGGGTCGACATCAGCTCCGAGAACCGCTTTATCGAGCCCACGTACTCGCCAGCACGCTCGGCCCACTCACGCCAATCAGTGAAAAGGTTCGATACGCCTTCGCGATGGGTCTTGCTCAAAATGCAGCGCTCTTCGATCCACTGACCCAGGGCGTCTTCCGCTTCGAAATACTCTTCGGTTGCCGATACCACGCACTCGGGTGGACGCAGGCCATCGCGTTGCCACGCGAGGCACCCTTCGACCGCCCAGGCCAAAATACCGTCACGCTCTGCGTACAGTTTCTCGGTCAGCTTGCCGTCACGCCTCTCGGGCGGGATCGTCACCGTGAAGGGGATCAAGTGCAGACGCCGCTTCATCGCCTCATCCACATTGCGAATCGATGGCTTGTGGTTGCCTGCGATCAGCAGCTTGAACTGCGGGATGTACTCGAAGAAGTCCTGACGCATGAAGCGAGCAGACACCTTGTCACCACCCGTGATGGCCTTGACCTTGGACTCATTCCAGCGCCTGCCTTGCTCGGTTTCCACTGACGCGACAAAGCGTGCGCCGCGCAGACCTGCCAGGTCGGTCGGGTGACGATCGCCCCGGGCATCCATGAAGGTGTCCATGGGTGCGCTCGTGGCGTAGTCGCCCAAGATGCTGGCTAAGGTATTCACGAACACCGACTTGCCGTTCGCGCCGGTCCCGTACAGGAAGAACAATGCATGGGCACTGGTTGCACCGGTCAGGCAGTAGCCCGCCATGCGCTGCAAGTACTCCTGCAAAAGCAGGTCGCCGCCGGTCACGTCGTTCAAGAACGCCTTCCACTGGGGACAGTCACCCTTTGGCGTGGCCGTCGCAATCTTGGTCATGCGGTCTGCACGGTCATGCGGACGCGTGACGCCCAACTTGAGGTTCACTACGCCACCAGGGGTGTTGAGCAAGAACAGGTCTGCGTCCCACTCCTCAGTGGTGGATGCATGACGGCGATCCGACCTGGCCATACGATCGACACCACCCACGGTGCTACTGGCGAGCAACTTGGCTGCCAGGCGATGCGAGTCCACCTTGAGCGCGGCCTCACGGCAGATGGCGCGAATGAGGTGATGAGACATCAATGTCTCATCGGGTTGCCAGCGGCAACCGGTCCACACCAGCCACTTGCCCCAAGCCGCGCAATAGCGCCACTCGTCTGCATAGCGGGAGGTGAACGCCAACGTCAATGCATCGTCGGTTGCCCACACCGTGGCGTCCTGAGACGTCATGGCCTTGGTGGTCTTCACGCACATACGCGGCCCAGAGGCAATGAACGTGGTCACATCAAAGCCCTCGTCCATTGCATCGGCAGCGTCCCAGCCATCAGCCTTGTCATCGGGCGGCAAGAGAACATCGCAGGAATGCGCGCCCGCATCCAGGACAGCTTGCGCCGCCGTCATGGCGTACTCCCAGCCTGGCTTGTCTCGGTCGGGCCAGATCAAAATGGCCTTGCCTGTAAGTGGTGACCAGTCGGTTTTGTCCACAGGGGCATTGGCCCCGTGCATGGCAGTCGTGGCTGTGATTCCAGCTGCGATCAATGCCTGGGCACACTTCTCACCCTCGACCAAGATCACTCGTTCGGCAGCGAGCATCCCCGGCTGGTTGTACAGCGGGCGAGGATCGGGTGGAGCCATCTTGCGACGCTTGGCATCCCAAGGCCGGAACTCCTTCTTGCCCCCTGGCGGGTCATAGCGATAGACCACTGCAATCAGATGACCGGTGGGGTCAAAGTAATCCCACTTGGCCGTGGCTGGTCCCAACTCGTCGACCGGAGCATTTTTCTTGGCTTTACGGGATTGGGTCGGTACTGCCTGGCCAACCAGATCCGCCGCGTAGTCCAACACCCGAGGAAAGTCGGTCTGCACATCGACGCCCAGGTAGGCTGCGATCAGACCAAAGATGTCACCGCCATCACCGGTAGCGCGATCGGTCCACAGACCTGCTTTCTCTGCGTCGAGCACCACCTCAAGGCTGTCGCCGGGGCTGCCCAGCACATCTCCCATCAGAAATTTTCCACGACGTTTTTTGCCTGCGGGAAACAGTGTGCAGAGCACCGACTCCAGACGAGCTATCAGCGCCGCACGCAACTGCTCGCGGGTGGTTTCGGTGTCCTTGTGCTCGGGTGAGTCGTTGTCGTTGAAATCAAGCATCCGACGACTCTCCCTGCGCATTTGCTTCGGCTTCTGCTTGCGCTTGCGCGTGCATCCAAGCCATCAGCTCGCTCACCTTGAAGCGGACCATCTTGCCGACGCGGTAATGCGGCAGGCCAAGACGCTGGCGATCTTTGGGGTTCGTGAGCAAGTACATCGGCAGCTTCAGGCAGAACGCTGCCTCTCGTGCATCGACCAGTCGCTCGGTAAGAATTTGATTAACGTCCGTCATTGTTTTGTCTCCAGCATCGGTCCTGCCATGCGCACATCCGGCATTCAAAATGAGTGGGGTCTTGATAGGCGCGAACGAGAAGCTCGCCCGCCTCGGTTGCAGAGATCACCTTGAGCGCACGGTCAGACATGCGCTGCGCAAGCGCCGCATCAAAAGGCACCAGCTCTGTGTAGATCTCCATGGTGTCGGCGTTCACCGCCGTGAAAACCGCAGGGTTTTCGTGCAGCTCCAGGTAAGCCTGATACAGCACCACTTGGGCGTGATAGATCGGCTTAGAGATGGCCAGCTTGTTCTTCTCGAGGTCACGCCACGACTTGGAACCGAGGCACTTGTTCTCCCACAAAGCGGGGTACTTAAAGCCATCGGGACCGCCGACGATCACGCCATCAATGTGTCCGGCCAAGCGGCCATCAAGCGCAGCAAAGCCAAACTGCTCACCATTGGCTTTGGTCGTGCGCAGGTCAAACCCTGCATCACGCAGCCACTGGATCATGCTGTCCTCAGAACGATGGCCACGCTCAAAGATGCGCAGCAAGCGACCAGGATGCTCACGCCCAGGATCCACGGGAGCCTTGGCGAACTCGTACTGCAAGGCACGCTCACACGAGACGCCCAAACGTGAGGCGCCGAGGTAACTTCTCGGGCGTTGCTTGGCATGCACACGCTGCATTCCGGCATCAATCAGCGCGCTGACCTGGCCAGCGATGCTGGAGGTGGAGTTGAAATCCATCATTTCTTGTCTCCCTCCACCACCCAGGGCAAGTCATCCTCCAGATCCGCGAACGGATGGGCCAGAGGATCAGGCGTTGGTGGCAGTCCACGCACGGGTGGGAATTTCGTCTGCTCGTGATGCGCCAGCATCGCGTCGGTCCAGCATGTCACGATGGCATCGATGACGCGCAGGGCTTCCGCTTCTGAATACTCGCCCAGTGGTTTGTCGAATCCAATCTCGCCAGCCGACTCTCCGAATGCCTTAAGGCATTTCTTCATTGAGGCCAGTTCAATGTCAGAGGGATCGATCATGGGTACCTCCTTCAGATCGATTCGCCCATCGAGCGCGCGCTGCCAGTTCCCGTACATCGCATGGAACGTGTCCTGACATTTTTTCGAGCAGAAAACCCAGTCGATTGGGTAGCGCCGGGGATTGCCCACACCGTGACGGTTGTCGGTGTGGCCGAAACCCCGGGCCTGTCTGTTGCAGACCCAACATTTCATTACCCCCCCTTACTGAGCCCAACTCGGTTTGCCCGAGACAGGTGCGCGATGCGTCTGTGTATGTGCCTGAGCGTGAGCGCTACCAGCAGGAGATGCTTGATAGGCTGCGGCAGGACGTTGTGCAGCAGATGTGGCCCCACGGGAGTAATCTGGCTGATCCGGCTCCACCGCCATCTTCACGACGTTGCGCAACTCACCGCGACCATCTTTTTCCACATCGATGCGCGCCACAAACTCAATGCCATCGAGCTCATTGAAGCCTTGGATGCGACGGGCGGCAGCGGCCTGCGGTGAGTTGTCCTGCGGCTGGATGTTGCGCGAGGAGTTGAGCACCGCACGGATGAAGGTGCGGCCCATGTTTCCCCAAGCGGGACCCTTTGAGCTGTGCAGACCTACGTTCGACCACATCTTGCGACGGGCATATTCACCATCCAGGATCACGAACTCACAGGCCAAGAAGATGCTGCCCGTCTCAAAGCTCTGGGTTGCATAGCCGCCCGTCCAGCCTTGTGCTGCATCGTCATGACCACCGGGCTTGATCGTCATGCGCACCGGTGCCACCGTGCCCTTGGGGATCAGGTCAAAAGATTGTTGTTGTTCAGCGTCGTTGAAATCGTTCCAGGCGGACATGGTTTACTCCTTGATGTTTTGAGGTTGGGTTGCGGCTGCGCACTTTTCGATGAGCGCGAGCAGGTTTGGGGGTTCGAGCATTCCGAGCTGGCCTGAACGGTCTTTGGCTGGAAAGCCATAGGGGTTGAGCGTGTGCGTGACGAACGCGCGATACGGCTCGCCTTCATCGCTCTTGATCTCAGCGAGCGTCACGACCTCATCGACGATGCCGGGCAGTTCGGCTGCAGTCTTTGAGCCATCAATTTGCGGGACAAAAATCTTGCGATTGAAGTCGTCCAGTCGCTCGTCCAAGATGGCCACAAAAACAACGTGCTTGCCGCGCGCGTGTTGCAGGTGCATGAGCGCACCCAGCATTTCCGAACCCAGCAAACCATAGGCACCACGGGTGTCAGGTTTTCCAGTACGGTCGGAAACCGCCTGGGGTTGTGTCTTGGCCCAAATCAATGCCAGGCGCGCCAGCACTGTGATGCTGTCGACGAAGTAGCAGTCGTACTTGGCCAACTGAGCAGGATCACCATATTGTTCGCAGACATGTGCATAGTGGGCCTTTGAATATGGCGACTCCGGAGGCAGTGCAGGGTTGGGGCCAGCCAAGAACACAACCAGGTCACGGAATTCAGGCCAGGTGGTCGGGCGCACGCAGTCACCGCGCCAATCTTTAACAGCCAGGTCTCCGGCCTCGAGGTCGACGAACAATGTCTTGTCTTCAGGCAGGGTCTTGAGCTGGGTGGTCTTGCCGATGCCGCTCTTGCCGAGCAGAACCAACTTGACGCCTTTTTTCTCGCGCAGGCGCTGATCAGCGGTAATGATTGGAAGTCCCATCACGCCACCTCACGCAGTTCTTGAGCGACGCTCGGATTCCAGAGGATCTGGTAACCACTGTGGCCATTGCGCGAGTACGGCATCGCTTCTGCCCATGCCTCACCCGGTTCGGTCAGCTCCCACTCATCACGCTCGTTGCGCACCTGCAGACCCAGGTTGGCCAGGCGCAGGTTGGTGGTCTTGGCCGAGAGGCCGACCAGATTTCCCAGTTGCGTGGCATTGAGAGAGCAGATCGGCTCGTTGGCTGCGGGCAGCGCACGGCGCAATGTCTCGATGGCCAGGCCGGTGTTTTCATGAATGCAGGTCAGCGTGGCCGCCATGGCGATGCCCACCTTGACGCCAGGCACCTTGGCCACAGCTTCCCCAATCAGGAGCAGCGAAGTGACGCGGTCCTGGGTAGGTGCAGGCAACGCGGCAATGGCGGACACGGCATAGGAGCCTGTCTTGCGGATGGCAGGCAACACCTCGTGGGTGACCCAACGCTTGAAGCGTTTGGCTTCGGCCTTACGGCTGCCGAGCACCAAGGCATACAGCCCGGGCTCGTTCACCGTGGTCATTTCTTGGGTTCCACCAGGGGTGTGAATTGAATTCACCCCCTTTTCGTCGTCGTCCAGACGCTCGAGCGCCTTGCGATCAAGGCTGATAGTCGACAGCACGTCAGCTGCCACGAACCATGGTTCGCCTTGTGCGTCGGTGACCACACGGACCTGGCTGCCCTCAAAATCAAATGGGACAAGTTGCTGTTTCATGATCAGACCTCCGAGTCATGGGAAATGTGGAAAGAGGGCTTGCCTGCCTCGACCGTGCGGGCATCGGCGAATTGCTGCTGCAATGCGGGGGGCCAGTTCGTGTACCGAGATTCAGGCACCGACAACTTGACGTCGAGGTAGCTCTC
>Ga0228700_1000328_pt1 | contig 45123 bp, 47 predicted proteins | sample McNCre317_Aug_MG_FD_178019 | JGI IMG/M metagenome (GOLD analysis project Ga0228700, IMG submission 178019) | Freshwater microbial communities from McNutts Creek, Athens, Georgia, United States - 3-17_Aug_MG | ecosystem: Environmental > Aquatic > Freshwater > Creek | place: USA: Georgia...
ATTGGTATTCCCCCAGGTTTCATTGCGCCTGAGCGCGTTTAAAAGGGTCTGATTTTCCCGGGCCAATTTGCGGGCCTCAGAGGCTTTGCGGGCCTCTCGGGCTACCAGCACCTTCCGGTCGTATTCTGAGCGCTTGTAGGCCTGATTCTGGGCCTCGGTGACGGCTTCTAGCTGAGTGCGCAGAGCAGTTTCCCGCTCAACGCCTCGGGTGTATAGGTAACCCAAGCCGGTTAAGGCAAGGGCTACCACCACCAAAGCGATGATAGTAGCTCTTAGGGTCATGCTCGTACGGGGTTACCGTCCTCGTCGTATACAGGGTGGGTGTTATTAGATAGTTCAACCCCATCCTCTCTAGTCGTGCGTTCTGATACCCAACGGATACCAGACTGCACGAACTCGACTACCGAATAAGTAGCCTTGAGTTCGTTAGCCATACCAACTCCTTAGATGTAAGTCAGGTGAATCTGAGCACCAGCAGTAACTACAGTGGTGTCAGTTGCGGCAGGAAGCGCCGTTACTGCGATAGCAATACCAGTGGCAAACCTTGCGCCTACGCGGCCCAGTTCCAGTGCCAAGGTACCACCAGCAACAATAGTGTATGTACGCAGGGGAATGTCCGTACCAACGGTAGGAGCAGTCGCCTTGTTGTACAGCTTAACACTGATAGACGCAGCGGTCAGGTTGCTGACGTTCAACTCGTACACGTTACCAGCAGTTGCCTTGATAGCCGCAGCGTTGGTCGATGCGGCCGTAACTACGGAGTAGCTAGCTGGTGCGATCAAGTTAGTCTCGGTCATGTTAGCTGTAACTGTAGTTACACCACCAGCGACCATGTTGACTGGAATAGCCAGATCAGCACGGGATGTGCCCTGACCGCGGATACCCATGATGCTTTCGCTCCATGTGGGTACGTACAGGTCATGACTACGCAGGGTTGGGCGCAGGATTACGCTACCCCCACAGTTCGTGCTTGCCAGCGTAGTAAACGCAGGAGTTACACGGCTCTGGAAGATGTTGTAGATGGGCTTCAGCACTAGCGTAGTAGTGCTAATGTGGGCAACTTCCCATGCACCGTCCATACCAAGGTCAGCACCAGTCAGGTCAACCCGGACACCGTGGAGTTCCACGTAGTCTCCGATGTTAAGCCCAGACCATGCAGCGTTGCCTATAAGGTCAAGCCAACTAGCACCATCAGTAACCCGCGACACAGCAGAGTTGATTACCTGCCCGATAATACCGGGTTGGTCTTTGCTACCATTTTGTAGGATAACCGAGCCGCCGTAGCTGGTAGCAATAGCAGCGGAACCCCACGCAATCGTGATCTGCTTCAGACCTTCGTTGATTGCAGTGATTGCCACTCCTGTTGCGCTATTGGCAAAGTTAGTCTGATCGCGCACACCACGCAGGGTAACGTAGTTACCGACCTGCAAGCCAGCGACTGAGGGTGCTACGTCCAGCGTTACAGCAGTCACGTTACTTGCAGCAGCGTGAGTAGCAGACACAACCTTGGCCACGGGGCGGGTCATGCTGATAGGTTTGTACAACCGGAAGCGTGGCAACAACTGAGCGCCAGTGGCAGGCTTTACGCTGGTGCGTGGAACGTCCCGCGAGATCCATGCCGTCATAGACTGCTCGGCCTTGTCCAACGCAACGGATGCGCCGTAGGTACACTCAAGCATGAAGCGAGTGCTAGCACGAATCTCAGCCTGTCCCCACGCAGCGCCGGCGACGTATGTTGGGGCTGTGGAGCCAATGGTTACGCGGTGGTCGCCCAATAGGGCGCCGGATACTTGGTTGTCGTCGCCGCCAAAGATACCTACAACAGCAGCGCTAGTAGCTGTAGTGCCAGTCAGGCGCAGGCCGAATGCGTTACGCGCACCGGAGAAGTTGTTATAGAAGTTGACCTTAGCCGTACCAAGGGTAGGAGTAGTCACACCCGAAGCAGGAGATACCAGTGACGGAAGAGCAGATTCATCAGAGAAACCAACGGCAATGGTCTTGCGGTCAGGGCTGATGTAGTTAATGCAGGCGTTGGGGTAATTGAATCGAGAGTCAACAAGCCCGGTGATGTTAATCCAGTCACCAGCAAACACAGTTTGGTTAGAGCCAACAGCGGGGAGGGCGGTCTCCAGCAGCATATGCATCACAGTACCAGCAGTGGTAGTGTTGGTAGCGCCTAGCACAGCACTCGACTGGTAGTAGCTCACGATGTTGATCGGAGTGGGGATAGTATCGGGGCCAAGAATAGGGTCGTTGGCAAACAGGCTGGCCGTAGCAAAGCTGATGCCGGTACGCACAAAGCTAGCCGCGATCTCCATAGCGCAGGGCTGGATGACCGGACGCTTAGAGTTGACAATGAAGCTCTCACCCACAGTCAGTGGGGAAGCAGACAGGGCAGTGATGGTCTGACCATTGAGACCGGCCACAGTAGCGACAAAGTCGCCACCTGCCGTGTTAACACCAGAGAAGTTGCCCCATTCCGCCAGCAAGGCGGCAGCGTCCTCGTTGTCTGGGATGGCAGAAGATACCGCACCAGCAGTATACAGCGCACCATCATTGGTAGCTCGAAGAGAGGTAGCCTTACCCTGCGGGTTCAGTACGACGGTCATAGAAATCCTTTAGGGCTTACAGCCCGGTTCAAATTTAGCACGCTCGTTAGCACGACGCTTAACGAGTCCCTTGTAGATCACGCCGTTGTCGTACACCCAGCGGTCGAACTGGGCGGCAGCACCGAAGCAGTCACCGGCGTTGAGCTTACGGAGCAGAGTGCTATTAGCTAGCTGCTTCTCGCCCAGGTTAAAGGTGAAAGACACAAGTGCGTCGTACTGGCCCTGGGTAACTGGCACGGTGACGTGGCGCTTGACGGCCGCCTCCGCGTGCCGTACGTCCTGCTTGAGCAAGAAGTCGCACGTTGCGTCAGATAAGCGCTGGCCCATCTTGGCTGTAGCCGTGTGCCCATAACAGACGGTGACAACGTTGCCGGTGTCGAGGTATGCCGTGTTGCGCTTGCCCTCGTACGTCTGGATGCCGACGAACCCAGCCAAGCTGAGGCTGAGAACGCCAGCGGCCAGCTTAACTTCTAGGTTATCTGGCCCTGCCATTACGCGATGCCGTTGGTCACGCTGGTTGCGGTGATCGAGGCAACGTAGTTGTTGGACGCGTCCTGCAAGCGCTCTGCCACAGGGGTGGGTTGCGTGTATGCCACGGTAACAGCCCCGGCCACGAAGTTAGACGTGAAGTCCAGGTGCACGAACGGCCCGTCAACGGTAACCTTGGACACGGTTTTGACCTGACCGCCAACGGTAAATGCAGCGGGCAGTGGCACATTGGCGGCGCCCAGGCCCTCAGAGAACACCAGCGTGATGCGCTTGGGGGCAAGGGCCGTGATGGCTGCGCTTACGAAGGTAGGCACAGTGGTCTCGACAAAGCTGGCGATGGCCGAAGAACAGGCGTCAAAGAAGTCCTTGAGGGCTTTGGCGTTGCGGGCTTTGCCAGCGTTACGGCCAGCATTGATCTCCACAGCGGAGATAGCATTGGCGGCTTCGAGTCGGAGGCAGATGCCATTAGACAGCAGGCCGGGAGATGGGAGAGTTGCTACACGCATGGTGGTTCCTTGTTAGGCGGTCGATTTAACGACGGCGCTTGAGCATAGACGCAGCCTTTGGTTTTACTGCTCTATACCGGTTGTACCCAAGTGGGTCTGAGATAGCCTCGGCATGTGCCTTAGCTGCGAGTGCTGCCAGCTTTTGTTGCTGGTCGAGTGCAAGGGACTCGGTGAAATGACGCACCAAGCCCTCAACTGCATCAAGCCGGTCGTCATGCACGAGGGCATTACGGGTCAGGCTGATCTTGCTGAGTTGATAGAAGAAACTGTACGTCAGGCGCAGTGCCGGTGCGTATAAGTTACTGGTCTCAAGGTCGTGCCTCACGGCAGCCTCTGTAACGATCAAGCTCCCGCGCCCCATTACGGGCTCAAGGGTCTTGATAATGCGGGCCTCTTTCTGGCCGCTAACGAGATCGTCCTCAATGCCCACGCTTGGGCACTTGGCACGCAGGATGGGCGTGAACACAGCACGGAATGCACCGAAGCCCATGTTCTTCTCGATCTTTACCACCATCGGCCCATGCCCTAGGCGCTCGAATGGTGCTATCCGGTCTGCCAGTGTGCCCAGCTTGTCGGGGTCGTAGCCACCCGGGATGCCCCCGACAGCCAGTAAATACACGTTGCCGTTCAAGAAGCCACCGATGGCGTAGGCCGTTTCGTCAGCGTTCTGTCCACCGCCAGCCGGGTCGATGTACGCCACAACGGATTGCAGCTTGCCGACCTCGCGGCTAATGTCGTGAGGCAGGGAGAGCTTGAATGCGTGCTCGTGGGCCGAGTAGTCCTTGAGGTTCGCCGCAGTCATGCCGCGTACCAGCGTCAGGGGGAAGTGCTCCCCGGCCTCTATCACAGTGAGGCGCTCGGGCTTGAGTGGGTACTTCAGCGCGTCCATCATGGCCGTGTTCAGCATGTGCTGAAGCTGGAAGTACGCCGTACCTTGGTCGCGCTCTTTCTTCTGGAGGGTTTCCTCGTCCAGCAGCACGGGGTCAACGGGCTGGCCCTGGTCTCCCAGCAGGCCCCCGCCCACGGCCAATGCCGGGTTGGCTGCAAGGCGCGAGGCGATCAGCGGGGCTAGGTTGGCACCGTAGTGCTCTCGCTGCTTGGCTGTTGGGTACCGCCCCGGCCAGATACGTGTTACAACTCCCCGCGCAGGCAGGCTGTTGTAGATGGACTCCATCGTCTGCGGCGTGCCCAGCCAGATAATGCGCCCACTCTGGTTGATAGACGTAAAGTCTTTGGTCAGGTGTAGCAGCTTAGCCCGCTGTGTTGGGGTAGCCGAGTTCTTGCTGGACTCAATGTCGTCAGGGATTAGCAAGTCAGCACGGCGGCCCTGCAAGTTGGCGTCAATACCAATACAGTCAACCGACGCGGACTTGTCGATACCCTTCAGGCTGTGGTGAATGTCGAAGCCCTCGACAGACGTGCGGTCTCCGGCCGCCTTGTCAGGCCGCATGCACTCAAGCACGTCCATATTCATGATGATACGAACGATCAGCGTGGCAATGTCCGTCGCTTGGTCACCGCCAGCGGACACGATCAGCACTCGGCCAGAGGGGCTATGCAGCAAGTACCACACGGCAAATGCAGCCGCAATCGTGGTCTTGGCCTGTGAGCGCTGCGCTTGTACCATGAGGTACTGCGGGCCGTAGGCAATGTAGCCGCCAATGTCCTTCTGAATCTCCGTGGTAGAGAAGCCTAGCTCGTCCATCACGTCCTCAAGGAACGGGATGAAGGACGAGTAGTGCTGCTGCACCATTTCTAGGCGCTCCCACCGGGCCTTGGCCGCGTCGGAAGTCTCCCGCGCTTTCATTGAATGAAGCCCTGCGAGGTAGCGAAGCGCTCAGCCGCGTCATCGAGAGCAGCCTGTGGCAACTTCTTCTTACGGCGGGCGCTCAGTGCATCGCTCAGTTCCCGCAGCGCGGCGTTATCCGTAGCGTCAGCGGTGATGTTGTTGTTCTTGAGGAAGGCGATAGCCGCACCCAACAGCGCAGGGCTGGGGCGAACGGTCTTTGTGCCTTCGTCGGTCTGCTCTTCGTAGCCCACCACCTGCTCTTGCAGGGCGACAGCTACTGCTTGGTGCAGTTCGCCAAGCTGTTTATCACTTGCGGCCATTACGTCCTTTCCGTGGCAGGTACCACTTGTCCCGCAGCAGGAAGTAAAACTGAAAGAGAGTGTACACAATAGTGGTCAGGAGAACCCAGTCAGAGAGGGCCACCCCGAACAGGGTAAGCCCGCCGACCGTGAGCGTGGGTGCAGCACGGGCCGCTTCGTTAACAATGTCGGAGTGGTTGCTCATGGTTAGATTACCTTGCGGTCTTGCAAGGCTTTAACGAGGGTGGAAACGATGGCATAGAGAGGGCGCAGTACGACCTCAATCTGCTGGGGTGTTGGGTTGGTACTCAGGTATGCGCGGATTACCCCGTCAGTGCAGAGGTTATCAATGTCCAGCGTGGTGCTATCAGTGAAAGCACGCGCTTGGCTACCTCCCCAGTTGTACAGGTTGTAGTATGAGCCCAGGCCAGTGCCCAACGTCACGCTTGCACTGGGCAAAGTGATGCCATTGGTGAAGGACTTGACCCCGCCAACCGTCTGGTTAGTGGTAAGGTCAACGTACGAGCCACCTCCGCCAGCGGCGAGGTCGGTATCAGCGCCGCCAGAGAGGTTGATGTACCCACGGTTAGCGCCGTTGCCGTAAAACTGCAATCGGCCGTTAGCGCTGTTGTAGCGCATCTTGTACTGGCTGGTGGCATCGAGTGAAATCCACTCGTTCGCCTTAATCCGCAGGGCGCTGTCGCTGTTCGTGGACTGCGATAGGTCAATCCCCACCGTGTAGCTGCCAGTGTGGTAGATGCCGCGCACGCCACTGGCCGTATTGACAATGCCCGCCTGCTCGGCGCTCATGATCTTTACGCCGTAGTGGAAAGCACCTAGGGTGTTGTTGTTCCCCTGAGCACCGATGCGCACGCCGTCGTAAGCATAGCCTTTGGGGCCTGCCGTGGGCGGGTCTGTGCGCAGAAGCTGGGCATTTCCGACCACAACGTCAAGGCCAATGCGCTGCTCGAACTCGTCAGCGCCGTTGCACCAAACGTCTACCTCGCAGCCAACGGTTCCGCCGCTTGAGCCGGTTGTCGGGTTGATCGCGGTGTCGCACACCTCAAAGCAGCCGCCCCATGTTGGGCCGGTGCTCAGCTTGTTGCCTTGGCCGTACACGCCGACGTTCTCGCCACCGCTGGCTGAGTTGTTCACGCGAGAAGTCACGCCCCACTCAAAGTTGTTCACGCCGGGCGATACCGTAGTGTCCACAAAGAGCGCGGAGTATACATGGCCCTGCGTGCCACCGACCTTGTTGGCTGTGCGGTTAAGCATTAGCGTGTGGCTGGCGTTATTCGGGGTAGTGCTGTCAATGGAGACAGTCCCTACGTTGGCCCCGGCCTCGATGGCTGTCACAACGTCGTCCGCGTTGAGCGCAACTGCGCCTGTGCGGGTGTTAAAGCTGGCAACGCCAGCAGTGCCGCCAGTAACCGCAGCCTGCACAAACGCCGTAGTGGCGATCTGCTGGGTTGAGGTGCCTGCTGTGGCAGTTGGCGCCGTAGGTGTGCCGGTCAGCGCTGTGTTGTTCGTACCAACCGGGGTAAACCCCAAGGCGCTCACAACATCGTTGCTGTTAATGATGACGTTGCCTGTACGCGAGTTAACGCTGGCAACTCCGGCCACGCTGCCTGCAACAGCGCTCTGTACGAACGCAGTTGTGGCGATTTGAGTAGTATTGGTACCGATACTCGCCGTCGGTGCAGAGGGTGTCCCGCTAAGCACAGCGGCAGTGGGGTTGACCGGGACGAAACCCAAAGCCGTAACCACCGCTTCCTGTGTAACGGCCCCGCTACCGCCGCTGGCTGCAAGGTCTTTGAGCACAACGTCAAGCGGTTGCCCAATGTGGTCAATTTGTGAGGTGTCTGGACGTGTTCCCATGATTTCCTTAATGTAGTTAAGCAGCCAGCAGAGCATGCTCAGCCTGCTGACGTGACGAGTGGCGCGGCCATGGCCATAGGACTAACGCCTTTGGGTACCATCGCCGGGTCGAGAATGTCGTCGATACCGTTGCCGTCACGCAGCGCGTGGATGCAGTAGCAGACGGTGTTTGGCTCAAGCGCCACTAGCTCGTGCATCACATCCTTGTGAATGTAGATCATCTGCGGTGCCTTGAACACTGTGGTTTCGCCGCTAGCCGTAACCTGCAAGGAGCCAGCGGCCAACAGCGTAAGGTGATCGAACTGGTGTGTGTGTCCGTGCTCAATGTCACCGGCCGCCTCGAAGTGCATCTGGCGGCTGAACAGGTTGGCTACGCAGCCAATGCTAACTTTAGGTGGATTCATATATGGTTACTCCGATAGCCCCGGTTGCGGGTGTTGGTTGTGGATACGCTGGCCCAATAAGCTGCACGGCGGGTAGCAGTGGGCCCGCTTCTGGAGGTAGCTCGATGTAGCCCTGCTCTGCAAGCACCTCGTTGGTAAGGTCTACTGGCAGAGACGCGGCGCAGTGCGCTCTGATCTCTGCGTGTGTAGCCAGCACCAGCCCGCTTGTTGTGTGCTTGTACATTTACAAGTTTCCTGTAAGAGTTGATGGGAAGGCGCGGCCAGCGCCCCAGATAATGCGAACTGCCCCCGGGCCAGAGTAAGAGCTTGCGGAGGGTATAGTAATTTCAAGTACCTGCCCAGGTGTTACAGGTAAAGCGTTTAGATATGATAAGGCACCGCCAGATGACATGATTGCAGAATAGCCTGATTGAAGCCACCCTGCTCCACCACCGTAAGCCCCACCATTAGGAGTCCCGTATCCACCAGAGCTGAACGCTCCGCTGCTCCCTCCACTCCCGCCTGTAGCATTCCTGGCTCCCTGGTACTGGTCGTACAAGCCACTTACCCCATTGCTGCCCTGTCCCAATAGGCCAACACCACCACCACCGCCCCGTGACACCGCGCTCGGCCCACCTGCACCGCCACCGCCCCCACCACCGCCCGCGCCATTTTGCGGCGATATTGGGGAGTAGTTATCAATAAGTTGCCCCCGACCACCATTACCGCTATAGCCGCCTGCCCCACCACCACCATGATAACCTGCACCTCCGTCACCCCCGCCTGTACCGATACGACTACCGTTCTGCGCACGGCAAACGATAGTGCCTCCTACTGCGTTCTTTACGGTAACAGGGACAGTTGTTCCACCCGGCTGCACAGCGACCATGCAGACGCTAGTGACGCCAGCAGGCACCGTCCAGAGAGTAGTGCCAACTGTGGTGAATACCTGCTGGCCTGGAGGGGCCGCCACTGCGGTTGCCCCGGCAGCAGCCATAACCAGCCCGAGTGTGCTCATTTCACATCCTTCCCAAGAACAAACCAGTTAAGCGTGCTGCCATCGTGGGTGTACATGCCGAGGCAGTCCTTCCCAGCGGCAGTCAGTGTCGGCACCGTGCCGCCAGCCCACTTGCTGTTCGCTGGCCACGTAACGGTTGCGCTGCCGCCGTTAGTCAATTCCAAGATCAGACTAGCCACTGTGCCCGCAGCGGGTAGGTTACTCACCGTAAAGGTGGTCGCCCCGCTCACGGTCTTGGTGAAGACGTTACCCAGCGACAGGTCGATGTTGTTAGCCGCCAGGGCGTTGCGTGTCTCAAGCAAGCCTGTTACGGTCTTGTTGGTCATCGTCTGAGCGGCCGTCAGTAGCACGTCGCCAACAGCAAGGTTACCGCTGCCTACGAGGGAGCCCCCGTTCACAGTCTTGATGTTGGTGCCGCTGACCAGCGCTGCCTGCCCGCCGATGGCTGACAAGGCCGCTGCCGCATCTACTGCTGTCAATACGCTACGCCCCACAGCAGTGCTATCACTGATGGCCGAGGCCGTGTGAGTGTGCGAGGTAGGGGCTTTGCCGTCAAGCGCGGTTTGCAAGCCCGTAACGTCAGCAATTGCGTGGGAGTGGGCGCTTGGTGCAAACGTGGCTGGCTTGCCAGTAATGCCCGCCCATGGCGCAACGTCAGCGTTGACGGCGGCAGTGACCTTGCCATCGTCGTTGGGGTCGTAGACTGCCTTAGTCATATCCCCCGCGCCAGTACCGTCAGCCCCAGCAGGGCCTTGGATACCTTGCGGGCCTTGTGGCCCCGCTGGCCCTGCTGGGCCCGTGTTGCCTTGAATACCCTGTGGGCCGGTTGCCCCTGCTGGGCCGGGTACACCCTGAATGCCTTGCGGCCCAGCGGGCCCAGTAGCCCCAATAGGCCCTTGCGGCACACCGAGGCTGAGCACCTGTGCGCCAGCAGCCCCGCTAATGGTGGCCGTGGCAGCAGCGCCCGGGGCCAGCGTAGTGACCGTGCCTGCTGTGAGGCGCGAGGCGTTTGCTGCGCCTACTGCGCTTGCGGCAGCTTCGGCAGCGCTTGCTGCGCATGCTGCGGCCAGCGGGGTGAACTCTTCAATTGGGGTGTTTGTAGAGATCACCACCTCAATGTTGTTCGTACCAGCCAGAGGCGGCGTAACGAACGTGAGGATACCGTTAGTGATGCTCCATGTGGCAGAGTGCTGGTAGATACCCTGCACGTACACGCCGCACCGGGCACCCTTGTCGGGCTGCGCCACAATGAACGAGGTCTGCGTGCCTGTGCCGCTGAATTGGTACGTGGAGTTCTTGCCACGTAGGCTGTCTACAGCAAGCTGCGCCTGTGCGTTAGCGGCTGCTGCCTCTGCGGCTGCGATTGCGGCAGCTTCTGAGGCGGCCACAGCAGCAGCAACGTCGATGTTGCCGATTGCGTCGGTGACCTCAGCGGCGATGAACACTGCCTGCTTGGCGTTAACATCCAGCGCTGTGTCGCTCAGGCCAGAGCCGTCGGTGAAGTCCACAAGCGGCAGGTCTTTCGGCGTGTCGCGATAGATAACCAGCAGCGCCCCAGCCGATACTGGAGGTGTAAGCAGCAGTTGGGCTGGGCCAATGAAGTTAGCCTCAGTAATGGGCACGGCAGTCTCGACCCCACCGACAGGTGTGACCGCGACCTTAACGTGCGCCTTGTCTATGTAACCACCGGCAAAGTTAAAGTTCCACGAAGTCGTGGTGCCGTCCGCTAAGTACAGCGTGCGGCTCAGCCGTTGGGCTACGAGAGTTGCCATGTTGGCTCCTTAGAAAGAAAGCCTCCCCGAAGGGAGGCAGTAGTACAGGTACTGGAGGTTAGTCTTTGAGTGCGTTGACAAACGGCAGCAAGTACGGGATACGGCTGCCCGGGAGCAGCTTTGCCGCCTCGTCCAGGTTGTCTGGGCTCTGCGCGTACTTCCAAATGTCATCGACGAGGCTAAGCGACGGCGCAACGTAGTTCCCAATGAACGCGGACTCTACGCCGCTCCGGCCCCCGGTTGGTGCAACGCCCATGCTGTCAGGCAGCAGCGATGTGGTAAGGTCAAGGAAGTCCCCGGCCATGCCAGACATTGCCACGTAGTTCAGCGTTGCCCGCGCCAAGTGCTGCGGCTGCAAGCGCTCTTCAATGTAGGCGGCACGGTCTTCACGCCCCACGGAGTTAGCGTACACACGTGCCATGTAGATGGGCACAGCCAAGCTCATGCTCCCCATCAGCATACCGAAGGCAGCGAACTGCCCGTGGCTATTACGCTGGCGTCCCCACTGCTTCTCCATCGAGGTGATCGAGAACGTGCGGAACTGGGTCATGAGCTTCAGCCACCCATCGTGCGCCCACTTGCCGCGCTCACCGATGTACGTGCCCTGAATGATCTGCGATGTGCCACGCCATACGGCCTGAATAACGCGCTCTCGCACGTCTGGGTCGCTAACCTTGGTCACGTCGAACCGGGTAAGCCGCCCTGCCGCATCGAACGTGGCGATGTTAGGGAGGTCTGCCTTGAGTGCAGCCCGTAGCCCAGCGTCAATGCCCATCCCATCAAGCGCTTTGTCCTCGCCGCCCTCACGGATGTACCGCGCCATCTTGTGCACGATCTGCTCAGCCATGCCCCTCTGCTGTGCGCTATGAATCATGCGCCACCCAGAGAGCACAGCCTGAGCGTGCCCTCCGCCACGCAGCAACCGGTCAGTCAGCGTAAGCGTGTCCTGCCCGTAGGTTGGGTACGCGTGGTTCGGGCTGTCGAATGGCATGACAACCTTGTATGCGTCTGTGCCAAACTCTGCCCCACCTGCGTGCTCAATGCTGGAAAGGAATGGGTTGTCTACCGCTTTGCCAGCGGCCAAGTCCCTGATCTCTTGGTTCAGGCGCTTCATGCCAGCGAGGCTAGCCATTGTGCGCATAGCCCCAACGTGCACGATGCCGTTGATGCTCTCAGCGAACTGGTTGAACACAATGCCGCCGAGACGTACAAGGGTGTTAGCCTGCATGGCCCTGTCCATCCACTTGCCGCCAGCGTTACCGAAGGGCTCGTTCAAGAACTCGGCTGCGATCTGGTCGAACGCTTCCTTTTCTTGGTTCCCCGCACGCTGGCCGTCTGCGCCGTACTGCATGGCGTCCCGTAGCAGCTTGAGTCCGGGCTTACCGCGAACCCCAAACTGTGTCAGAGCTACCTCACCGCTAGCGCGGCCCACTTGGGAGCGGAGCAATTCGATCTGGTTAGTCTCGAAAATGTCCAGCAGCTTAAACTCTCCGTCGGGTGTGTCGTACACCTTGTTCAGGTCAAGCTCAATACGCCCCTTGGTGAAGTTGGCCGCGCCCTTGTTGAACTTCTCCATGTGGTTAGCCACCACGTCGCTGGGCAAGTCCATACCACGCAGGGCCTCTTCAACCAGACTGGCCGTAGAGGTGTTTCCTCCACCGATGCTGCTACCGTAGTCACCGGCTGCACGGTCGCGTACCCGCTTGATGTAGTTGCTCGCCAGCTTGTCAGAGAAAGCCGCGTCCCACCCTTCGATGGTAATGAACTGGTCAACCAGCGCAGAGTGCAGCACCTGGGTCTTGGCGTTGCTCAGGTTAATCACAGCACCAGCGCTCATGCGGTGTGGCATGTAGCCTCGGCTGGTTTTAGGCAAGCCCTCTGATCCCAGCGTCTTCACGCGGCGCTGCTCGTTGGCGACCCGCTGGTACGCAGCCTCGATGCTGTCAGCAGCGGCCAGCACGTTCTTGTCCTGCGTGCTTGTGCCACCGGCCCGGCGGGCCTCGATCTCGCTGGCGATGGCCCGGTCGAACTCTGCCCGCACCTTGCCGCCCACCATGTCGTCCTTGAATCCAGCAAAGGCTGTGCCCTTCCCGGCCTTGTAGAACTTGTATGCCTGCTCCACGTCGTTGATGGTGTTGGCCATCATGCGGCGCTCGATGTTGTGCTTAGCGATAGCGGCTGTTGCGCCGCGCTTAGCCTGCACCCCACTGGCATCTTCCAGCAACTCGCTGGCGATCATGCGCACAAGCGGGCTCGGTGACTTCAGCATAAGCAGGCCCGTAGAGGCCACGTTGAACACGTTGTTGTCAGTGAGGTTCTTGACGTTTGCTTGCCACTTGGCGTCCATCGGGTTGGCCTTAGCCCACTCTTCGGCCTTCTTGTGCAGCGCCAGCATGGCCTGGGCCTGGGCACGCGCTGCGGCTGTGTCAACCGGCGCGATGTTCAAGCCAAACCTGATTGCGTCCGGGTCAGTCATGATCTCGTTAGCCACTGAGGCGGGGCCAGCGGGCTGGCTGTACTTTGTGGTGCGCTCGGGCAGGATGGAAGAGTCAATCTCTTTGTTCGCCACGGCAGTCATGAAGTCCACGAAGCTCTGCGTAGGTGGCAGATGCCCGCGCTCCTTGGCACCGGTGAACCACGACCAGACCTTGGCGACCCACTCGGTCATCTTGTCTACGATGCTCTTGCTGAACCCGGTCTTGTTGGCACCGGCAGCGTCTTCACGGAAGTACCGCACGCCTTGCTCTGCCAACCACTCGCCAAAGTCTTTCTCGTACTTGTTGCTTGGGTCAACCACGTCGCCCTTGAACTTGCCGCTGCGGCGCATGTCGGCCCAGCGCATCATGGTTGCCTCTACTGACCCTGCGTCTGCCGCTTGTACAAACTTGGCAAAGTCGGACAGCAGCGCTTGTCGCATGGCTGGCGTAGCGTTTGGCAAGTAGAAGTCAGTGATGGCGTGTGTGACCTCGTGCATCGCTGTCTCCACCATGCGCTCACTCGCGCCGGTATCCTTGATCGCAATGCGGGCCTTGCCCATCTGGGAGGCCACAACGCCTCGCATGGTGCCGCTGTTCTCCAGCGTACCCAGGGCCACACGGACTTCTGACGGCAGCAGGTGGGCCATATCCTTAACGGCTTGGGCCACGTCGCGCATCGCCGGGCTTAGGTTGGCCTCGTTAGCTACAACCACCTTGGCGTTGCTCTCGCGCAGCAGGCTCTCTGGCACTGCTGCCTCGAATATCTGCTTTGCGTTTGGCTTGGGTGGGGCGATCTCGCTGACGCCACCAGTGCTACCCCATCCGTTGTCGCTGGCAGAGATTGCGGTATCTTCCACGTCCAACACGCGGCGCTGCGCCAGCGGGGGTGTGGTGGCCTCGCGCACCTCGGCAATGCGGAGGCTGTCCATCTCAGCGCGGATAGCCTCTGGGCTGGCTGTTGGGCCGAGCTTGGCCTCAGCTTGTGCAGCGAGGCGCGTCTCCTTGGCTACTACCTCTTCCACTGCTTGGCTGGCGTAGCGTTCTGCTCGGGCAAGGCTGGCCTGTCGTACGGTCATGGCACCGACCCCGGCACCCAGCAGGCTGTCCACCGTCAGGCTGATCGCCAAATCCTGGGGCCGGAAGCGCCCCTCCAAACCCTGCGCCACGGCCTCTACAGCCGTCCCAGAGAGCACGTTTTCAGTCACGGATGCGCCGATAGCCCGACCAGTTTGCCCCGCCTCAGCGGCCACAATAGACCCCTTCCCGGCTGCTGCCAGCGCCCGTGTCGCGGCGAATGGGGCCACCCACGAACTGACACTGGTGCCCTCGGCCAGCAAGGACAGCCCCATGCCCGACCAGAACCCACCGGCCATCACCGTACGGGTGCGCTCCTGCTCGTCTTGCCAGCGGCTCAGCACCTTGGCTGCTGCCTGTGGGCTGGTGGCTGTGCCGTAGTCCGTAATCAGGTCGCTGTCCGCTTCTGGGGGCAGGGCCTTCAGGTCAGGGCGGTAGCCGGGCTCTGGCTCAAACTCTTCCCCGAAGAGGCGGTCAACCACTCCACGCACCAGCCGGTTGTCTGTGTTACCAGCAACCGCAGCGCCGAAGCGCTCGAACGTCGTTGGGTCTGCCTCTGCTGCAAGGCGCTGCGCCGCTGCATCAGCCTCCAGGCTACGCTGCACGCGGCCAGCGTCGGAAGGGCGAAACAAGCTGGCTTGAATGCCAGCCTCCACAGCGCTTGGTGTTGGTGGTAGGCCCAACTGATTGTCGATCTGGCGGGGTGTGGGTGCTACGTAGCCGCTGCCCTCGCCACCGAGGCGGGCCGTAACCTGCTCGATATACGAGCGAGTCTCAGCGGGCAGCTTGGTTATGTCGCCGCCGGATGCCTTCCACTTGTCGGCGTTGCTCGGCCCCCAGTTGTACGCAGCCAGGGACGTGGGCAGGTCGCCGTAACGGTTAACCATGGCCTTCAGATAGTCCTGTCCAACACGGCGCATTTCTGCTGGCGACCGATCAGCAGCAGGGCGCACCCCGAAGCCTGGGTCACGGAGGGTGTTGGGCATGGTCTGCATAGCACCAAGCGCACCCTTGGGGCTAACCGCGTTGTCGCGGCCCCGGCTCTCAACGTACTCTACCGCTTGGTTCAGAATGTCGAAGTCCATAGTTAATCCTTGTTAGTCGTAAATACTCTTAGCCCCCTCTTTAGGAAGGAACGTCAGCTTGGGCCCAAACGCCAGCTTGGTCGGCGCACCGGGCGCATTCTTCTCCAGCCACCGCGCGTTCATGTCTCTTGCCGTGAACGTGTTGAATCGCGGTGTGATCCCGTCTGCCGCTACACCCATGACCACAAACTGTGGCACGGAGTCCGGCGTGTCTTGAATCTGCTGTACCCGCAGGCCGCTGTCGATGTTGACATCTGCTGCAAACGAGTTGATCGCATGCTGCATGGCCCGGCCCTGGGTGTCTGGGGCTACCCCGCCCACCTCGCGGTTCTGCTGAACCCACTGCTTAACGTCTGTAGAGGCAGCGCTGCGCGTCCAGTAGTGCCCTCCCAGCACAGTGAGGTTGGGGTTGTCCTTCTGGGCCTTGGCCACAGCTTGGTCTAATGGCATGTGCCGCGTCACCCCGGGGGCCAGCCTGCGGGCCAGCCCCGCTGGGTCGATGATTGCCACATCGTCCACCATGCCGGTTGCTTTGATGATGCCCATGACCGTGCCCGTGGTCAACTCTTTGGCGATGCTGTCAACAAACTTCTGGTCTTTGACTTCTTTGTCGGGCTCTATGGCCACCATGTACACGGCCTGCTGCTCCACTGGCGACAGGTTACGCCCGCGCACCAAGCTGTGGTACTTGGCGATTGTCTCGCTGGCGCGGCCAGCATACGTGGCAGCAACAGCCTCGCCCATGTCGCCGCCAGCTTTAATCAGCGGCAACACTGCCTGCTGGTACACTGTGTACAACTGGGTTGGGTCTGAGGTGCGGAGGCTTCCCTCGATACCAGCCTGGATGCGGTCTTGCAGGGACTTGTCGTAGACCTTGTGCTCCCACTGCAAGGCAGCGGCTAGCAGGGCCTTCTCTGGCGAGGCGGTGCGCACGCGGTCGAACACTGCCTGCTGCTCCGCTGGCTTGAGGTGTGCCATTGTGTACGGTGCCGCTGGGTTCGTGACGGCTGCTGCCGTGTCCGTCAGCCATGCTTCCTCGGCTGCTGCCTTGGCGGCCTTGCCTTGTGTGGTGGCAATCTCGCGGCGGGCTGCGTCTAGGCGGCGGCGCTCTGCGTCCCGGAATTGGACGATCTCGCGCACCGTGTGAGCTGGGCCTAGGTAGCTGCCGCTGTCGCCAGTAACCCGCGTGTACTGCTGGTTGATCTTTTGCGCAGCGGCGAGGATAGCCTCTTCGCTGGATGCTGGGTCAGTAGACAGGCTCTCGAACTCGGCGACTTGCATCACGAAGTCCATTGGCAGCTTGGTCTTGGCCTCTGCTGCCGCCTGCCGGTAGGCCCGGTTAACGTGGAATGCAGCCTCTTGGTTAAGCTGCGCCAGCTTGCCGGACTGCTTCAGCACGTCGTATGCCACGAAGTTGCCGGAGCTAACCGCCCCGACCACCGCGTCGGCCACCAGCCGGTCGTGCAGCTTGGCATCCATGCCCGGGTTGACGAAGGCATCGAGCAGGGGCAGTGCGGCCTCCAGCGTATCCGCTTGTTCCTTGGTACCGCCCTCGCGGGCAGCACGGTCTGACGCACCAAGCAGCCGGAGCTTGCCCTGAAGGTCAGCCGTAACCCCCTGCTCGACAAGCTCTTGCTTGTACCGGATGTTGGCCTTGGCCCACGACTTTATGGTGGGCGGCACCATATTGGCTACCTGCTGCTGGAACAGGGTGTCGGTTACGTTATCGCCAGTGGCTGCGTTCTTGACAGCGTTGGCCATGTAGCGGTCAAGGTCGGGGCCTTCGAGCTTGCGTAGCTCTGGCATGTCCTCTTCGATCTTGGCAGCCAACGTTGCTGCCTTTGCCGACGCTGTGTAGGCGCGGGCACCGTCTGCCACCGGAATGTCACCGAGTAGCTGAGAGTACCAGGGCTGCTCGTCAACAATTTCCTTAACGGCCTCTCCGGACTGAGCCTTGCGGAAGCCGCGCATAAACGCTTCGTCCTGCGCCTGCTGCATCTGCGGCTTGAGGATATCCCCGCCGAGGCGCACCAGTGTCTCAAACGTGGCGTTCTGCTTAGCCTCTGGAACTTGCAGCGCTTGGCTGCTCGTAGTGGCTTGGCCCTGCGCGGTAAGCTGTAGCCGCTGCCGCTGGTCGGCCTGAAGCTGCGGCACCCCGCCCATGCTACCGAGGCCGAATGTGACCGTTTGGCCCAAGCCCTCTGTGGGTGCACCGAGTGTGTTGTCTTGTGCCATACGGCCCCTTGGTTAAGTGATGAACTTGTTGTACGCGTCGGCTGCGAAGTTGAAGCCAGCGTTAAGCGTCTGTGCGTTCTGGCCCCGCAGCATGTCAGAGAAGAGGTTGCCGCCGTACACCTGCTGTGGCGCTACGTCGTTGCCGTAGTCTATCTGGTCGGTCAGTTCGCTCTGGTCGAGCGACTCCCAGCCAGAGAGCATGGTAGCCCGACGCCGCTGTGCTGCGTCGTAGTCCCCCTGCTTCAGCGACTGGTCTACAGCCTGCTGCATGCGGGACTGCCGCAGCGCTGTGGTGCTAGCAACAACGTCGGCCACGCCACCTGTAAGCCCAGAGCGCCCCGCCGCTGCCGCCTGGGCGCCGGCCTGCTCCGCGAACTTGAGTTGGCCCTCGAAGTTGTCTCGCGTCGCTGCGTCACGGCCACGCCGATAGTTAACGTCTCCAGCCTTAAGCTGTGAGCCTGCTGCATCCAGCACGCGCTGGTTGTTCACGGACTGGGTGAACCGAGCCAGTGACCCGCGCTTGGCGGCTAGCTCGTTGCGGGAGCCCCGCACCAAGTTGCTGGCGTAGGCGTTGGCCGCGTTGACGGTATTGCGGGCCTGTATGTTCGCCCGCTCGGTGATGCCCGAGCTAATGCCCATGAAGGCATTGATGCCCATCTGTACGAGTGCTGCACTCATGTTATACCCTCGGCAAGCGGTTGAATAGTTGGCCGTTCCACTCAAGCGCGGTAACGGTTAGCGGATACCATCGGCGGGCCTTGATGGTCAGGGAGTAGTCGTTGGTCTCTCGGCCAATTGGGATGCTGAACGCGCCCGTGGTCACTGGCTCCGTGCCAATCACGTTGGCTGGCAGGCCCATTGTGCGCCCACTGAACGTACCAGTAGAGGCTACGTTGTAGTACGCCAGCGCCCAGTCTGCCCCGATGCTGTTCTTAAAGGCAACGGTCATCTTGCCCACCGTGGTGCGCCCCGACAGCACCGCCTTGCCCTTAGAATCCCGCACGTACGGGTTGGTTGGGGTGAAGCTGGATTCCTGTACAGCGCCTACCATCAGCGTGCCCTCGTACCCAGAGACTGCCGCCATGTTCGGCAGCAGCGCTCCGGTGAACTTACGCACCCCGGTAGCGAATGCTACGGCCCAGGATGGCCCGCTGTTCGCGGTGATGCTGTGGCCTGGGGCGATCAGGCTGGCTGGCCGCACGCTGTCTAGGTACGGGTACCCGCTCAGCTTGGTCTCAGTCGGCACGAGGTCGGCGGACAGCAGCCAGCGCCCGTTGGCACCTTGCCGTAAGAACGTAATGACTACCCCAGCCCGCGTCACCGACATGCCGAGCACGTAGCCCAGCACCGGGTTGAACTCCCATTTGGCCCATGCGTCCATCTTGCGGGCGTCTACCTTGTCCAAGTAGGAGAACGTGAACACACCGTTGCGGTGCGCGTTGGTACGAAGGCACAGGATTGATGGCGTACCCGTGGCCACCACAATGTCAGTAGCCCCGCCGGCTAGGTAGTCGTCAAGCTGGCTCGACACCGGGTAAGACTCAGGCGACTTGTTGTTCTGCCCGGGCTGTATCTGGTGCAGGCTGGATGATACCTCCCCGCGCTTGGCGTAGAAGATGATGCCACCAGCGGACACTGGCGGGGCGTCCACGGTGCCTGCGTACGAAGACATAACTGGCATGGCCGCAGAGGTGGGGCTCAGGGTAACGTTACCCGAGATCACGTACTGCCTCCGCGTGCCGAACACTACGAGGTCTTGGTCATACAGGACGCTGTGCCGAAGCTCGTCGGACTCGCTGCCTGTTGGCAGCATTTCAAACGGGTCGTCAGCCGGGAGTGTAAGCACAGTGCTGCGGAAGAAGTTGAGGTAGTCCTCTGTGCGGCTAAGCGCCAGCACCCCGCCGCTGCCCACCAGCATACGGTTCTGGAACGTGCCGAGGTATGTGATCTGCCGCCCGACGAAGTACGGCATGGGCCCCGTGTCGTCGTCGCCTACTGTGCTGGGGCTGAACGCAGGATGGGAGCCGGGGGCTATGGTGGCGAGGTGCCCGGGGCTGGACGCAAAGCACAGCGCGTTGTTGTGCACGGTGGCGTAGAACAGCCCGCCCGTTATCGAGTGCAGCTTACCTGCTCCCTCTACCCAGGACACCTCTTGATAACCTACCGTGCCGCTGGAACCCTTGGCCACAGCCGTGAGGTAGTACGCTTCTTTGCTGGAGGCCGAGCGCACCTTGACCACCTTGCCCGGGTAGTGAATGACGCTTACCTTGTCGGCGCTGGAAATCTCGTCGGCCACTGCGCGGAACAGGGAGCCGTCCCCACCGTCGTCTACTTCGATGGACTGCACCAGCCGATCACCGAAGAAGCAGAGGTGCGAACCGATCACGGTACACCATGGGGCAACGAGGGCGTTGAGGTCAGCGGCCAGGGCCGTAGCGATGGCGGCTGGCTGGATGGCTGCGGTTGACGTGCCAATCCATGCGGTCACGGCGGCGTTGTATGCGTTAACCCGGTCGTTCACCTTCTTGGTGTACTCTGGGTCACTGGCCGCAATGTCGGACGTGCTAAGCGTGCCGGGGTAGCTGGATGCTGGGGTGGTGTACGTGGCTGTCTTGGTGCCTGCGCTTTGCGTGTGTACCGTGATCTTGTACGTACGGCTAAAGGCCCCGCCTCGTACCCAGGCCACAGCCCGGCTGTAGTTCAGCGAGGTGCCCCACTGCTCTACGGACTGCCCAGTCACTGGCGTGTTGTTGGCCGCGAGGAACAGGTACTTACCAACCGCTGTGACTGCCGAGATACCGTTGATCTCTGCGGCCTGAGCGGCTGTGTCCGCTGGGGCTAGCACGGTTGGCAGGAACAGCTTATCTGTCTTGTTGTAGCAGATAAGCGCCGGCAGCTTGCCATCACCAGCAGCCCGTGTAGACTTGCGGTAGGTGAGTAGGTACTCTTTTCCGAGGTGGGCAAAGTCCAGGCTGTGCATCTCTGCGGTGTCGGCCACGTTCGTGTTAACGTCGGTGCCAATGCCCGGGTCGAAGTCAGCCTGCCACACTGAGCCGTGTCGGCGGGCCAGCCCGTTAACTGGGTCGGACAGCATGTTGATCTGCTCTGTGTGCTGGCCCTCTGAGCGCTCTTGCGCCACTTGTTGGCTCACGCCCCGGAGGACGGAGGCATAGCTGCTGCCTGCTTTCATGTTACCACCTTGCTTGGCGCACCACGCGCTTGATGCGCTGTAGGCGCGGGTTACTGTTGAGCAGGTTGACGCCAGCCTGCCGGGTGTTCTCTGCGTGCGCCTCTGCCTTGGCCAGCCGGTACTCGGTGGTTAGCTCAGCGCGTCGATTGTTGTCGCCGTCGTAGTTGGACTGGAACTTCAGCACAGTCGCCGCAGCTACCAGCCGATTGACTACAGCGGGCAGGTCTTCTAGCGGTACGCGCCGCACTACCTCGCCAGTGACTTTCTCTGTCATGAGGTACGTGTTATTCCGAGTGTCATACAGACGGCCACCACGCTCCACCAGCCAAGGCTTGGCGTAGGTGCGGGTGAGGCTGTCTTTGCTACGCACGCCGGACTGCCACTTCAGGCAATCGCCCGGCAGGTATATCATGCCGCTTGGGTCAGGTGTCAGCGTGGTGGCGTCAGTGTTGAACCACCAGCCCGTTGCCTGAATGTCCTCAAGCTGCTTATCCAGCGTCCGCAGGATAGCACCCTTCATTTCATGGGGCTCGGCTACCGTGTTGAGCGGTACCTCACCCATAGTGGCAAGGCAGTCGTTAATAATATCCAGTTCGGTAGCCATGTTAGCTCCTTTAGTATTGGCGTTTATAGATGCAAACAGAAGCCCTCCCCGAAGGGAAGGCAACTGTTTACACCCGGTTAAGGCTTCAAGATCACACCGGCAAACTCGGCGCGGTTGGGGGTCACACCGTAGCTCAGGTGTGCGTCAACAAACCATTGCTTGGTGAGCTTATCCCAGAACACGTCGGTGACCAGAGGGATGGTCTCACCGGCCATCAAGGCGCGGGGAGAGAAGGCGGCAGCGGCCACCTTGCTGAAGTCGCCGTCGTAGGCGTTGCTGTTGTTGGCGTTGCTCAGCAAGTGACCAGTGATGGTCTGACCTGCTGGGAAGTTAGTCGAGCTAACCACGGGTACGCCGTACGCCTTCAGCAAGTGAGCTTGGATGCTCGTGCCTTCGGAGGTCTTGTAGCTACCGTCGATCAACTGCTCGTTCTGCAACAGTGCATAGAACTCAGCAGGGCGCACGGCGATCATCACATCGTCGTTGCGGGGGTCAACGTCCTTCTCTTCCATCTTGACGAACAGGTCAGCGATGGCAGCGTAGAGCTTGGCGGGGTCGAGCGAATCACCGGCAGCGGCCAGGGTTTGCTGCGAACCACCGAAGTGACCAGCGGGCTTGCCGGATGCACCAGCGCCACGGTAGGTGGACTCTGCGAACAGAGCAGCCTTGATGGCTTGGATGAAGAACGATTGGTCGGTGAACTTCGCAATCTTCTTGCCGTGCTCCATACCGATCTCCTTGCGGGAATCGTAGGAAGTCTGGAAGGTTTCCAGCAAGGGCAGCACTGCGCGGGCCAGCACCACGGTGTCCACGGTCAGCGTACGCTTGGCGAAGTCGGTGCCGGTACCATCAATGGGCATGCCGGGGGTTGCCTTCTGCAACGTGGATTCACCAACGGCGAAGTTGGTCAGCACCGAGGTGCCGCGCACGGGGCGCATAGGAATCCAACCCTGCAACGCGCTCTTGCGGGTGATGGTAGATTCAACGATGCCGGTGAACTCTTCGAGGTGATGCGCGGAGACAGAGCCGGCTTGGTTGTTCTGACCGGGGCGAACGATATTGTAGCTGTCGTTAAGTGACATGACGGCCTTTCAAGTTGGTTATGTGACGGTGTGTCACGTATTACTGGTACCGAGTATTAGCCTCGGAACGCATTTCGCCGGGCTTGCAGAGTGGCGTACTCTTGCGAACCCTCGATGCGGCCACGCAGCTTCACGTTAAGCTGCTGCACGGCGTCGGCGTAGGCTCGTGGGCTGAGCGGGCCGTTATCGGCGTTGGGGATACCACCACGGCTAGCACCGGAGGTGGCATCGCGGGGGTCAACCACAACGTTGTTAGCCCGGCTGTACGCTGACAGGAGGTACTGCACTGCGCCCTTAGCGGCAACGCCTCCTTGATTGAGCAGCCCGTTGATCTGGGCCTTCTCTTCTGGAGTGGCGTTGGCGCTGGCCCACTTCTGCACGGCCAGCCACTCTTGCTCGCCACCTGCGGCTGCGATGACAGCCTCGCGGGTCTTGGCAGCGGTGGCGGCTGCGTCGGCAGCCTTGCGCTGGTAGGCAGTCTCACCCAAGGCGACGAACTGCTCCCATCCTGCTGCACCCTTGGCAGCAAGCTCTGCCTTCAGGATGCTAAAGTCGCCTTTGGTTGCGGCGACCATTGCCGGGTGGGTATCGGAGATTCCCTGTTTGCCAATAAAGGCAAGGGCCATGTCAAGACCTACATCACCCGTTGGCTCGAACTCCACGGGGGCCGCGTCGTTGATAGCGGCTGGCGCTGGGGCAGGGACTGTGGGAGCAGCCGGGGCCTGCACCTCTGGCACGTCCAGCGTTACCGGCGTCGTGGGTGTGGTGGGTTCTGTGGGAGCTTGGTTAGCGTCTGTCGTCATGCGGGTTCCTGTGTGGCGGCGGCAATGCCACCTTGTGTTATTACGTCTTGCGCTACGGTGTCAGCTTGCATGCTGGCCTGCTTCTCTGCGAACTCTTTGTCAGTTAGCAGGAATCGGGCAAGGTCGATGTTGCGCCCTTGGCCAACGAACGCGGCGATCTCTTCCCACTTGATGCGGGCAGATAGCTCAGGTGGTACGGTGGCAATCGCCGCCATGTCCCCCATCGCTGCGCGGAAGTTTTCCAAGTCGCCGTTACGGCTCAGCGCATCCAGGCCGGTGATGATCGTAACGTCGAGGTCTGCGCCCTTGAGGTCAATGTCGATTGCGTCGAACAGCCAGCGGGCGACCGGCGCTTGTAGGCTTGCAGCCAGGGTGGAGTACACGCCACCGTAAGCTGTCTCAAGCTCCTGCGCAGTCAGCCGCACCTCTTCCTGTGTGACACGCTCTGCGTCACGGATAACCGCGCTTCCCATCAGGAAGCCCCGGCTTACCCGCCGCTCATACTTGTCAAGCACTGCGCTGGCAACGTTGATCGACTCTGGGTTACCGCCCTGCGTGGCCTTCACGTCTTCCGGCATGCCGGGTAGCGCGTCGCCGTTCTCGCTGTTGTTGAGATCATCAACGCTGGTCATCCCGGTGGGGTTAACCATCCAGCGGTACTCGGTGCCCTGCACTGCGCCATCGACCACAGACTCGGACAGGGTGCTAATAGCCTCAAGGTCTCCGATGTACTCTTCAACCAAGCCTGTCCCGTAGTTCGCTTCGTCGGCCAAGTCCCAGGTAATCACCTGATATGGGCAGCGCTCAGCGGGCCAGCGGCCGTCGTACTCTTTTGGCAGCTTGGTACCGTTAACCCACTGGGTCATGGTGTACGCGCCGTTACGCTCTCGCTTAACCCACTTGAAGAACTCGACTGTGCTGTCCTCGCTGTGCTGTCGCCCAAGAAGGTCAACGATCTTGCTGTCCAGTTCGTCGAACTTAATCTGCTCTCGGATAACGATGTGCATCACTTCGCCAGCGATGTTACGCTTAACGACGTAGTTGCGGATACCAATCACACGGATACCGTCCTTGGCCAGTACCAGCAGAACGTTGCCGGTAACGACAAGGTGGCGCATGATCTGGAACAGCTTTGGCCGCTGACCACGAGAGTCAAGCTCTGCGATAGCGTCTCGCTCGCCTTTGGCTAGGATGGCGTCAAGCTGTGTCTGGGTCACACCCATAGCCTCGGCCTCGGCCATCGCCTTCTTGCCGGCCTTCAGCTTAACAAATGGGCGCGACGGGGCGAACATGGCCAGCATCAGTTTGTTGCTGATGTGGTTGACTGCCTCAGCGCCAATGCTCTGGTAGTCGTGCGTCTGGTCGGTGCTCTCGTGGTTAAAGCCAGATGGCAGCAGAACCTTTTGGATGGTCAGGGCTGCGTAACGCTCCATGCGGGTAAGCATGCCCTGGCGCAAACCGTTACACGCCGCCCACATCTGGGCTGCGGTGTTGGCTCTCATATGTTCACCCCGGTGCCTGCGCTACCGACGCCGAAGGTAGCCCGGCGCTTGCGCACAGAGGCGCTGGCGCTTGTCGCGGCCGGCGTGCCCAGTTGCACGTCAGGCGTCTCGATGGGCGTGGCCAGCGTGTCGGCTGCTGCACCCTGCGCTGCGATGCGCTGGGCGGCTAGCTCTTGGGCACGCGCCGTCTGCGCTGCCGCCTCTTGGTTGGCACGTGCTGTCTGAGCCGCAGCCTCGCGGGTGGCGGAAGCCTGCTGGTCAGCGGCGGCTGTGGTAGCGGCTGCTGCTTGGTTGGCCCCGGTTATGTTACCAACCACTTTACGAACGAATCCCATTGGGTACCTTTAGGCAGTATGACTGCGTTAGTTTGTGAAAGCCAGCCTGCTCGTAGGCAGCGGCAACGATTTGCACTGGGCTGCTATCGGCAGTCATGACGATGCCACAGCCTAAGTCGCGGGCTATCTCCAGCAGCGCGGGAGGGATGCTGTCCACGCTGCCACCTGGGTATAGCTTCATGACGTACCACTCTTGCAGTATTGCGTCATCGCTGTACCACGGCGTAACAATGTCGATCAGCACGAGGTAGCCATCAATGACATAGGCGTGATGGCTGAACACCGCTGCCTCTACAGAGGCGATGGCTTTGCGCAAGCTCGTCGTTACCACGAATGGGTACTTCGCTGCCCGCGCTTCCATAGCCTGAAGAGCCTTTGTGATGGCAGGCAAGTCTGCCGCTTTAGCGTGTCTCCACAACATAGCCAGCCCTCAGTTCTTTCAGCACGGCTTGCACGCCTAGCTGGAATCCCACCTCAATCGGTGTAGTGGCAGAGGTTACAATGAGCTTGCTCATTTTGGCCTCCAAGGTTTTATATACCGTGGGCTCTAAGCGCACGATAGTCTGCTCTGATTTTGTGGTCATGCGTATTACTGGTACCAGAACTCAACTGAAGAAGAAGTCGGACTCTAGCACTTCCATAATGTCCAGGGCACCCTTGGTTGGTGGCTCACTGATGCACGGATACTTCGCACGCAGAATGGCTGGTGGGTCGCACGCTAGGTACATGGCCACGAACTGCTTGCGGATAGAGTCAAACAACGCTTGCGCGTCAGCGGCGTGTGTGCCGTAGTCGTCGTGAATCATGGCGAGGCTGGTGATGCCTTGCCGTGCCGCGTCGGCTGTGGTCAGATGCAGGTGCGCTGCATCTAGGCTGTGCACGAAGTTGGGCGCTAGCCCGCTGGCGTGCCGGTTGGCGTCCGGCTTGTCGGACTCGCTGAGCACCCTGATCTTGACGGGCCCGTGGAGCCACGTGTTAATCCGGTGCACCTCGGACTCGTAGTAGTCTTGACAGGCAGGGAAGCCAGACGGTGTGAGCCACGTGATGTGCTCGGCGTCTGTCTCGCGCATGATCTGCCGAGCCGCCTTCTTGAGCCAGTCCATCGCCTCGCGGCCCTTAACGACAACGTCGCCAATCGCTGGCCACACCGCAGACATGAGCAGCTTAGCCGCCTTGCGATACTGTGTTGGGTCGAACGTGGGGCCGAGGTTCTCGCGGAGGTAGTCGTCAACTACGTACTCTGTAGCAGTGCGCTCAGTCACACCGTACGGCGTTGTCATCACTGCCCGCTTTACTGCCTTGCGGCTGATGCCGTGGGATAGCCACTGCTGCCGCATCTTGTCGGTCTCTTCGTCCAGCCCGGTCATCGCGGCCAGCCGCTTGGTAGCAGCCTTGGCGACGTTGTTGTAAATGTCCTCCATCACCGCGTTGTTGGTGAGGTTCGTAGCCTTGCCACCGATCTCGTCGCGGAACATTGCGCTAAGGTTTTGCAACCCGTTGCAGCTTCCATCCATGCTAATGGGTAGGTGGCTGACGAATGTATCAGGGCGCAGCGTGTACTCTTCGTACTCGAAGCACCATGCGAGGAACTGCAACGGGTCGCCTGCCTCCGTCCAGCCTTGGTTGTTAACAGGGTCAGCAGCGAACTGCATGATCTGGTCGTGATGCTCGCCCACCCACTTAACGCGGTCTTCGAGTGTGGCCTTATCAAAGCCCCACTTGTTTGCGCCTTGCACATGGAACCAAAGCACAGCCCGCTCGTCAGGCAACGGCTTGCCTTCCGCGAAGTGAATCAGGGACTTGCTGAGGTCAGAGCCCTGGGGGTTGAGGCCGTAGGTCAGCGGGTACAGGCGGCCACGACTATCAGCAAAGTACACGAAGTACAGCTTAGGGCTATCGCGGAACATTTCTGCTGCGCGGGTAGCGGCATAGAAGCGGGCGTACCGGGTGCCGAGAATCTTGCGCTGCGTGTACCACTCGGTGGCCTCGCGCTTCCATGCAGAGAACTCGGTCAGCTTATCGGCGGGCCACTCCGTCTTCGGAGCCTTAGTCCAGTCTTCCTTGAGCCACTCTGGCTTGGGCGGTGGCGGCGTGTCCGCGAGGGATACGATCTCCTTGGTGCTGAACACCTTAGCCACGGCATACACCGTGTTCAGCAAGCGGGTGTTAACCTTCCACGCCGTGCGCTGCAAGGCGTTGACGGCAGCATACACGGTGGGCATGTCAGTATTGCGGGCCAGCTTGCGGGCGGCTGATCGACCATGCACCAGCGTTGGGTTAGCCCGCTGCATGTGCTTGGTGTGGTAGCCGCCAATCTGCTGGAAGCCCCAGTCAAGGGGCGGCTCCACGCAAGGGCCGTAGACCGGCATCGTTACGGACACGTAGCTCTTGATCTTGTCGATGTACTCGACAACCTCTGGGTGAATCAGCACCGCCCGCTCTTCGCGCTTGTGCCCAACGCGCAGTTCAGTACCGAGCACGATAAGCCCGGCGTCTTCGAGCAGGCCCATGATGTACATGCCAACCTGCTCACGGCTACCCAGGTTCCACTCGGTAATATCAATACCGTTGGCCTTGGCCTGCATAGCAAAGACGGTCAGCTTGTGCCGCTCGTCCTTGGACATACGCCGCCCCAAGTCCTGAGCCAACGTGTGGTACAGGTCTGGGGCTGCGTCGTGAATCTGCGTGAGGATAAGCTCACGGTGCACGGTGCGGCCAATACCATAGGCGAGGCTGCGATGGGTCTCGGGCTTGCTTGAGAGAAGGACACTGACAACATACCGCACAGCCAAGAAGGCAACCGCCTCGCAGTCGAGGGCGGTGAGCAGTCGGACGTGCGCCTGCCGTGCCCCTGCCCGCTTAGCCTGAATGTCCGCCCGGATGGTGGCGGCCAGTGGCATCACGTACTCACGGAACAACTCTGCTGCGTATGGGTTCTGGCTTGCGCGGCCGTTCTCTTCGGCTGCGTTGAGGGCTCGCTCAGCGCGATTGATACCGCCCTGATACATCATGTGCTCGACTTGCTCTTGTGTGGTAGGTGTCATGTGTTCCTTAAATGTCCGTTCGGATTCCCTTGAAGCGGGGCTCCCGCAACAAGCCGTTAACTGTCAGGCCCATAGCCTCGACCTCAATATGGTAGCCATCCCACCCGACAGCAGTGATCTCGTCTACCTGCTGCTGCGTTAGGCCGGTGCTCACCTTCTGCTCGTGCCCATCGAGCATGAACTTCAGGGCTGCCGTGTTCTTGCCGGTCTTGGTGCCGAAGTCCAGCGCTGCCCCCGTGACCTGCACGGTGTAGCTAATGAGCGGCTTGACCTTGATGAACTCGCCACCCTTGCCAGAGCCCACGATGTACTTGCCGTTGGCTGGCGCCAAGATGGCACCATCGTAGAAGCTGTCGGTTCGGCGCTTGTGGTCTTGGGCCATCACGCTGGCAAAGTCCCAGGCCATCTGCAAGGTGCCGACGAACTCGTAGTGCCGAGGCTTAATGAGCAGGCTGGGCGGGGCCTTTGGGTTGCGCTGGTCTAGCAGGGCAGCGAGGCGCTTGCGGTACGGTGCTGGGTAGGCGCGGCCATCGAGCACCCCGAGGGTGGGCAGGTTCTGCTGCCAGTCGTACCCGTTGTGGTCAAAGGGCACAATGTCGAACGGCACAAAGCCAAGCTGTGGGCTGGGTGTGTGCCGTCGGAACAGGCCGCTGATCTCGTTGAACTCCAGACCGGGCGACCACGCTTCGCCGCAGATTGCAATGCGCCCTGCCGCCAGGGGGTACGTGTCCAGCAGAGCGGTGGCTATGTGCGGCATAGATCGCACTGGCTCCCCTGTGCGGCTCAGCGTGCCAACGTGCTTGCCGTCATCGAACAAGAACACCGCGTGGCACCCGTCGTACTTGGGTGTGATGATCCACTCTTCGTTAGCCTCAAGGGCTTGGGTAGTCTTGGCGCTGAGCGCTGATCGCTCTACTGCCTTGTGAACAATGTAGTCAGCCATGTGTGCGTAGTGCAAGTTCTGTGTTGAACAAGGCAGCTTCGATAACCTCGACTGCCTTGGCGAATGGGGTTGTCGCTGTTAGCTTCTCTGCCAACTGTGCGTACACATCAGCCCGTGCCTCGTCTGACGAAAAGGCCGGATTGATATTGATAGCTTTATAGATACGGTCAGACGTTTCCTCAACGTCAACTGTATCTCTGTTGCCTGCGTAGATCGCTACTGCCAGCACGTATGCTTGGCCACGGTTATTCAACATGAATCTGCTCTCGCTTTCTAAGCATAAGGTCTAGCGTAGCTAGTGCGTTCCATGCTGCATGTGCTGCATGCTCAAGCTCACTGTCTGGGTCAGTGTTCTCGCCTGTCTTCTCTTTGAGCCAGTGCCGGAGCAGAGCGTCGTCGTACCGAGCCTGCCCGTTAGGGACACTAACCCACCCGTTCTCTGTGTACTTGGCTGCACCGAAGGTACCTACTGCACTGACGGCCAGTAGGGCACGGGCGAAGCCACCAAGCACCAGGGCTGGTCGTACTTTCCCGGCATCCACCTTGGCTCCGGGCTCGTGCTGACCTCTCCCAGTTGGGTCAGCTTCAACTACTGGCTTTGTTGCCATCCTGCATTCTCCGAATGTTGCAATAGATGCAGCAATAGGCTAGACGTAACCGTAAGGTCAGAGGTCTAGCGCGTATTACTGGTACTGGTTCTTAGTTACTCAACAAGCTCAATCGCTTGCGCTTGCTGTTGAGGGTGTACCGGCTACGAGCGAAGCCGAAGCACTCGCCGCATTGGTACCGGGTGTACTGCCCTGTCTGCGTGTACGCTGGTTTGTCCAGCGCTGTAAGGTGCGTGCTGCCACAGCGCGGGCAGCGCATGGCATCATCGTCATAGTACGCTGCCACATTGGGGTGGCCCTGCATGTACGGGCGCAGCTTGAGATAGAGTTCCTCAGTCCCCGGCACGTCAATGCAGTTGTACTTCTTCATGACTTTCCACGCCTTGGGGTTACCCTTCAAGCATTCCGTCCACAACTCCATGCCTGGGAACTCCGAGTGGGAATACTTTGGCGTGTCGGTGAGGTGCTTGCTCAGCCACTCAAGGCGGTTGCTGGTAAACTTCGCAACGTCCTTGGCGATCAGCATGGTGTCGATCACCTTAATGGGCGGCAGCGGTGGGAAGCCAAGCTCGATGAACCGAGCGTTGATCTTCTTCATGTCGAACGCCTTGCCGTTCTGTGCGATCACAATGTCTGTCTCGCACAGCAGAGCATGCAGCCCGGCCATCAGGTCACGGTCGTCGCGGGGGTTTGCCTTCTTGCTGGTATCGTCGTACACGATCTTACCACCGAGTGGCTTGTAACAGTAGGACATGACCGACCACTCTTGCACGATCTGGTTAAGTCCGATGTTGACTTTCCACAATCCCCAGACGTAGGCGACAATGGGGCTGGTCTCAATGTCCAGCGTTGCGATGCGGGGGCCGCGCTTACTCATTGGCAGCTCTCGCAGATTTCCTCGGTGCAGACGTAGCCCGTAGTGAGCGGGGCATCGCTGAAGAAGTCTAGCTCAAGCGGTTCGCTTTGCTGCGCGGGCTTCTCTTGCTCGCTTGTTTCGTAGTTCTCTGCGCTCATTTTCGTCCTTGTGGGTGTTATGTAACAACCCGGTTTGGTTAATGGAATGGCGCTGGAGGTAAGCGGCTGTCCCGGCCAGGAAGGCAGCGAGGTTACTCACGCCGTAGCGCTTGTAGTTATTCTCTACCTTGCCCAGCAGCGAGTTGCAACCGGCGTGTAACGTGGCTCGGACGGCGCCTGTGCTGTGATCGTGGTCGAGCACCGGGCGGCTTAGCGGTTGCTGGCAGATAGCGCAGCGGTTGCCTTGCTTGTCTGCCAGCGCCTGCCGAACGCCAGCTACCTCACTCGCCTTCAAGCGCCTTGGCGTTGATGTTGTCAGCGTCATCGACTCGTCCTTTGATCTCTTCGTAAGCGTTGGTGAACACCGGGTCGGTGTTGTTGAACACATCCAGTGGCCCGCCCACATCCATGCAGTCGTCCCACTTGGTTGGGTCGCGGCGCATCCAGAGCAAGCAAGCCTGCTCCATCATCTCGACCAGCCAGCGGTCGCCGTAGTAGCTGCGGTAAAGCTCGGCCACACGGAGGTGCGGCAACTGCTCGTCCGCGAGGAACTTGCCTGCCGTAACCTCGCCACATGGCTTGGCCTTGCCGTCAACCACATACTTGGGCAAGCCCGGTATGTTGTCCGCTGTGTCTCCGTGCAGCATCTGCAACCAGAACCACTTGGGGCCGTACTGCTTGTCGTTGAACACGCTGTCCTGCACGTTGCCCCAGCCGCCTGCCACTGTGTGCAGTCGGTGGGTAACCCAGTCAAGGTGCATGCCGGGTAGCATGCGCATGTCCTTGTCCTGCGTGCAGATCACCACGTTCTCCGGCTGGGCGTATGCCCACATGCCGAACAGGTCATCGGCCTCGGCCACGGCTGTCGCTTGAATGTCAAAGGGGAATGTGCCACCTGCCTCCATGCACTCCCGCAAGTGTTGCCAGTTCTTTGGGCGGCGGCTGTTAACCCGCTGTCCTTGGTACGGCTTCACCCGGGCAATCGCATAGCGGTGTCCCTTGTGGCTACCTGAGCTTGTCAACAGGATGACCACGCGCTCCGCGTTACACGCCCGCTGCGCAGACTTGACCTTTGAGATCAAGTTGGCGCGGGCCTCTCCAGCGTCAGTATCGTCGTTACCGGCGCAGTAATAGGCAAGCCCATCACCGTCAACCAGTAGGACGCGACGTGGTACAGGTACCGCATTGCCCCCCATCGGGGAGGCAGCGGACGCGGCAGCAATCGCTGCGTCAAACGGTGTCATAGTGCGCCTCTTTGTATAGCTCTCGGATGGTTTCAAACAGCCGGACACGGGCCTCTTTATTGTCTTGTGGCAGGGCCTTTACCATAGCCATGGCAGTTGTAGTAGCCACCGAGAACGCATCAAACAGCCACTGCTGCTTTGTTACAAGCAGGTTAACGTCGTCCTTGCGGAGAGACACGAAATCGCTGTCGCGGTACCCGGGACCCCCGGCCCAGCCCCCGGCCACTTTGTCGTCGATGTACTTGTTGACGTCCTCGACAAGCACAATGTAGTCTACGTCATTGCCCTTGCCATAGATAGCAGTAGACCCAGTGAGCAAGCACCGGGTTGCCCCGTACATTGTGAGCTCGGCAGTCATACGATACCGCCCAGCGCGTCGTTAGAAGGGGGCGTCGTCGAACTCTGTGGTTTTGGGGCCTGCGCTTCCTGTTGCGCTGGCCCCGCTGGTTCGTCTTGCTCGTCAACCGTGGGCACGTCCAGGCTCTGGCCGTTAGCCGCAAGCAACACATAGATGGGCGAGCCTTGGAAGTTCGTGGCATTCTTGATCTTGTCCTGAATCACGTTCTTGCTCTTGGCCGGGGCGGTCACTTCGCCCTTGTCGTTCTTGCGCTCTGGGTACTCGCCGTCAATGAACAGGCTACCCCATTGGGCCATGTCTGCCTGCTGCCACAGGAAGCACTTGATCTGGCTGAGTGCTAGTGGCACGGCCACGTCAACCCAGCCGGTCTCGCTGTCCTCGTCCTCCTTGCGGGGCGGGGCAATGGTGTAGCCACCGGCACCCTTGAGGGTAGCAGTCACGCGGTCTTTGCCCTGCTTGTCTTTCCACGTGTCGTGCACAACCTCGGCCTTGAAGCCCTCGCCCAGCAGGCCAGCCATGTGGGCTGCGTCTTGGCGGTAGTTCATGCGCTGGAACAGCTTGAAGAAGTTAGCCTTCTCGTTGAGGCTAAGGCTTTCCTCGATGCTGATGAACTGTGGAATCTTCACACCGTCACGCTCGGCGGGTGGGTGGCGCTTGCCGACCAGTTCAAAGATCATCAGCACTTTATCTTTGATTGTGGGCTTGCCTTGGAAGGTACCCTTCTGCTTGCCAAGTTCAGCGTACCCGACAAAGCGGACTAGGGCAGGGCCTGCTGCTGGCGGCTCGTAGTCTCCGCCGCCGGACTTGGCAACGGTTTGGTTGGCGCCCTCGGAGGCGGCCTTGGCGGCTAGCGCTTTGAAGTCAATAGTCATACAGGGTCTTTCAGTTAAGGAATGAGGCACGGTAGTCCCCGAGGTATTGCTTACGCAATTCGTTTCGCAGCACTGCTGCACGTTCTTTCAAGCCGTCGATCTTCTTCTCTTCGGCCATGCTGCTGCCCCAGCTAGTGTCGCTAGGTACCGGCACAGGGATGGGCCAGCTAAACCATTTCTCCATGAACTCGCTGGCCAGTTCCATACAGGCATGCAGCAAGCACGCTGCCTCAAAGGCAACGCTGCCATCAGCATCCAGGTAGGCCGCGTCGTGCACGGTGTTCACAATCAAGGCAAGCCCGTCGAAGTTGCGCTTAGCGTACATAGCCCGGACGATCAGCCACATCGCAGCCTTCATCCACTCGCCGCCTGCGCCCTGCACTACGTAGTTCTTGATCTCCGTTGGAGAGAACGAGGCGGTGATGCCCTTGCGTGCAAGGTACTCTGGGCTTGGCTGCTCCATGTAGCAGTAGAGCTTACCGTCCGGTGTGCGCAGGAAGCTCTCGCCAAGGTGGCACACCACGCCGGGTAAGTTGGGGTGCTGCACTACCTTGCTTGGCCTGCGGTTGCTCTTGATCTCTGCCGTAATGTCTGCGTAGTACCGAGCAATCTCTGGGTACCGCGCATCCTCGGCGTCGGCCAGGGCCTGCACTTCCTCTTCAGCCATGCCGGTAGACTGGGCAATCTTGGCAACGCCAGCACCGTATGCACGCTGGAACGAGTACACCTTAGCCTTGGTTCGCTTGTAGTCCCACTCTTCGATAGCGTCGTGCCAGCAGCCATGCACATCGGTGTACCCTTTGGCGAGGTTGAACACCTCTTGGTACTCCATGTGCTCCTTGGCCGCAAGGCGCACGACGTGCAGGTCGAGGCCGCTCTTCAAGTCAGCGATCAACTGCTTGCACTGGGTCAGCACAGCCTGGACGTACACCTCAAGCGACGAGAAGTCTGACTGGATGATCTTGCCATCCGGCCCGAAGCGCGACACGAAGATCGTCTTAACGTCTGACTTGTTGCCCTTCGGAATGTTCTGAAGGTTGGGGTCGCTACTGCTAAGGCGGGCTGTCACTGTGCTGCACATGTTCAGCTTGTGGTGAATGATGCCAAGCGCATCGACCAGCGTGAGCATGCCGGACTCTTTACCGTTCTCGTCCTTGCGGTAGTAGTACGTGCCAAGGTCTTTGGTCATCGCCATCAACTCAGCGTATGCCTTGAGGAATGGCACACCGCTGTCGGCTAGCTCGGCAACCACCTCGCTGCTCGTGCTCCACACACCGGGCTCTGCTCCTGCCCATGCGGGCTTGGGCTTGGTATACCCGGCAAAGGTGTAAGGCCGCTTGACCATGCGAGACTTGGACTTGCTGTAGTCATCGACCTTGATCTTCTTGGTCTTAAACTCTCCGGCATTCTTGCCACCCTTGAACTGGGCGTAGTTGCCTGGGCTGTCCACCTCGAATGGGTCAACCAGTGTAACGTCGCCGCTCTCTAACAGCCAGCCGGTCAGTTCTTTCTGAGCGTAGGCGTAGAGCTTGCTACCAGTAGCAGGCGGTGCATCCCATGTGGTGCTGCCGTCCTTGAGGTCGTACTCCCGGCAGTCATACTGCACCGTGCCGCCAAAGAACAGGGCACTGCGTTGCAGTGTGCTGCCCCAGTTGAAGTCGAATGGCAGGTCAGCAGGCAGGTACTGCACGAGGCCAGCGTTAAGCTCGCCAACCTTGGCCTCAAGCTGGGCCGCAAGCTCCATGCCCCGGGCCTTGTCCACGTACATGCCATTGCGCTCGGCCTCGACGGTGAACAGCATGGCACCCATGTTGAGCAGGATGCTGTTAAGCTGGCCGCACTCGCGGGCCCGGGCGATCTGGGCAAGGGCGATCTTCTCCGTGTTCTCCACGTCGCCAAGCTGGTACACCCCGTTCTCGTCCAGCCCTCCGCACAGGTAGCGGGTGAGCAGCGCGGGCTCAATGTCCTGCGTCTGCGCACCGGCCTGCCACAGCAGCTTGACTTCATCAACCTTAACGTTGCCGCCGTAGCGTGGCGCGGTCTCGTCGAGGCTGAGCATCTGGTCTTTCTGACCCATGCCATTGAGCAGGTACTCTGCGATCTGGCAGTCCCAGATGTTGCCACCCCCTGCTACGTACTCCATCCAAGCATCAAGGTTCTCGCTGTCTTGCAGTGCATGCAGCAAGTCGAACTTGATGTTGAAGCCGATCAGTAAGCGGCAGTCTTGCAGCACTGGCTTGAGCCAGCCAGCAGGTGGGCGGCTACTGCCGAAGCGGTGCTCGGTCACCACCTTGCCCTTGTGCTTAAAGCCGTGGGTCACAACCCAGTTGGCGGGGTCGAATGGGTTAGCCTTGCGCTTGAAGCTGGTCGCCGTCGTAGTCTCTATGTCCCACGTTGCGTAAGTCATACTTCCTCTGCTGCCTCCGGCTTACGGACAAAGAGCACCGACTCTGGGCTAAGCCCTCGCTCTAGTCGAGAGGCTACTGTACAGCGTGCCCCTCGGCATGAGGGAGCCGGATTAAGAACACAGCCGCCGCAGCCGCCCGTTGAGGACACCGCCATGTACTTCTTGCCGTTGATGCGAAGGTTCCCCTTCTTGGTCATCTTTATTGTTGCGTTGTCAAAGTTCATGATGCTTCCTTGTATCGTCCACGTTGAGAATCGAAGAATACCTCCTGCATGGGGCTGCCCTTCTTGCCTGTTCGCACCTTCTTGTTCTTGGTGCACCCGATGTACCGGGAGTTCTCCAGCACTGGGTCGTTGAGTGCGCCGATCGTAATGATAACGTCAGCCGCACCCTGCTTGCCGGTCTTGCTGTCCTTCAGTTGCGGCAGCGTGGGGTAAGACACACCATCGCCGTCGGCACTAATCTGCGAGGTGGCTAGCACAGCGCAGTCGTGCTTCACCCCCATGAGGCGAGCCCACTGGTACATCGCCTCCAGCAACTGGTCGGTACGCTGCCCATTGTTGTTGGTCTCGCCGCCGAACTTGATGTTATCTACCATGTCGAATAGCACAACGCCGGGCTTGTACGCCTTCATTATGTCCTCTACCTCGTGGTTCCACATATCGTGCACGTCGAACACACGTAGCGCACCGGGCCTACCGCCCAAGGCGGCAGCGTAACGCTCACGCACCTGGGTCTTGTACTTCTCCATGCCCTCGCTAGCTGGCTCGTTGCTCAGCTTGACCAGCTCTTCCGTCGTAGCGCCCAGCGCAGACTGGAAGTTACGCATGATGATCTTGTTGCCGGGCCCCTCATTGTTGAACCAGAGGATGCTGCGGTTCTCACCGGGGTACACAACATCCAGTTGAGCAGCCATGTGGGTAAGTTCAGAAGAGCAAAAGGTGGTCTTACCTTTATCTGGTCGCGCCGCGATAATAACAAAGTCACCAGCGCGGAGTGGTTTGATGTGCCGGTTAAGGCACGGTAGCCGCCAATGCAGTCCAGTATCATTCTCTTCTGCCTTCAGCAAGTCCTCGATGGGGTCAAGCACCTGTGGGTTCTTAACCTTGCGATCAAGCTGCTGCTCGAAGTGCTCGACTCGCTTGCGCAACTCGGTGTATAGGTTAACCTCGTCGCCCTGGTTCCAGCGTTCCAGCAGGCCAGTGACCTGCGCCGCCGTGTCGGCAGCAACCAAGCGCTCAAGCAGACCGGACTCTAGCTCGGGGCTAACGTCGTCCATGCTCTTCGTGATGATCGCAGAGTACAGCCCGAAGTCCTCGTCCTTCATGTTAGGGTGACGGAAGCCGCGGTACCATGTGAGGAACGGGCCGTGCTCGATGCGCTTGGCACCCTCGAACTCTCGGAAGAACACGCCGAAGTCTTCGAGTAGCTCGGCTGTCAGTGGTTGCAGCGCACCTCGGGGCACGCTGCGTCGCAGCCTGTCGTACCGTTCACGGTACTTGAGCAGGCGCAGTGTGGTAATGTCAAGACTCACTTGGTTGCCTCCTTAACAAACACGCCATCTGGTCGGAGGTGCCCTTTGCGATCTTTGATTTCGTTGTACGCCCCGCTCAGACAGTCAACGAGATCAACGTCCAGCACAGCACACACCATGATAAGCGTTACCACAATGTCGCCAATGGCGTCCTTGGCCTCGGGCAAGCTGCGCTTGTTGATGGCATCGAGCAGTTCGGTGGTTTCCTCCAGGGTCTTAATGGCCTGTGATAGCGCGGTGGAGTTCTGCACGATACCGCGTGCCTCGCCCCACTGCACTACTTTCATCTCAATCTCGGCGTAACTCATGCCAGCACCCACACAATCTGCCGATCACGGCGCTCACCACTGTCCTTGATCTTACCCTTGCGGCATAGAGGTGCAAAGCGCGGGGTGATGCAGTTAAGTGGGTGCCCTGTCAGCGTGGCGATCTGCTTGCCGGTGTACCCCTGCCCTTGGTAGAGGCCGGACAGAATGTCGAGCACAGCTTGCTCATACTTGTTGACCTTGGCCTTGCCTCTGCACGTAGCCGGGTCAGTGCTGCGCTTAGCAGGCACCTCCTTGGCTGGTGGCTGGCCGGAGAAGCGGGTCGCAACGAAGGCGTTGTACTTACCTCCGTCGTCCTTGACCATTATGGCCTCCGTGCCGGTGGCCGGGTGCTCTTTCCAATAGCGATGCACTTGATACGCCTTACCTTCTGTGAGGAAGGCGCCCTTGGCATTCACGCAATAAACGGTGAACATATCAACTCCTTGATCTGTGATAGATGAACCAGCTTAGGGTCAACCTTGCTGATGATGTTGCGGCATGGTACGCCTGCCGCTCTGAGCTTAGCCAGTACCTTGACCGCACCTCGCTGCCCTGCTGCGTCCGGGTCTAGCCACACGTTAACAGGACAGCCCCGCTGTATGATGGCAGCGAGGGTGTTGTTGTTGAGGCTAGTGCCAAGCATGCTCCACCCCTCGGCGACTAGGCCAACCTTGTACGCGGACAACAGGTCTTCGGTCAACGTCACGCTCGCGGCGCTGCCGTACCGGGCCAGCACACTGTGTTTATCCACAGGTGGGGCCAGATACTTGGGCTGTCGCCCGTCCGTGGCCCGCGCTTGCCAGAACAGGACGGCCCCGGAGGGCCCCAGAACGGGCAGCACGACGCGATCAGATGGCGGGTGGTAGTACGCCCACAACCGGGGCAGATCGGCGGCGCACAGGCCCGCTTTCAGCAGCCACAGGCGGCACCGCTCGGGCCACTCGGCCCAGACCCGCACAGCGGGCGTCGGCAGGGCAACTGAGGCCCCAGCCTTGGCGTCCTCGTCGCGCTGCTTGGAGAGCCGTTTGAGGCGGTCTGCGAGGGGCTCTGGTTGGGGTGCCTGCCAGCCGGAGTCGTTGCACCTGAAGCAGTGGGCATGCAGGCCGCGCTCGTCCCGGCGCACGGCGAGGGTGTAGCCCCCGCCGCAGTCGTGGTTCTCGCGGCTGCGCCCGCCAAGCGGCAGGCCCTCCGCAAAGGGTAGCCACGACGCTGGGGCTAGCATTAGCTGAAGATGCCCTTGAGTTTGTCCTTAGCCTTGCGCAGCCAGCCGCTGAAGATGGGCGCAAATAGCGGGTCCAAGCCGCCCATGTACTGGCGCTGGTTGCTGATGCCAGCGTGTTCCATGAGGCCGAGCAGCAGGAAGCTGGGAAGTGCTACGCTAAGGCGCTGCTGGTGAATGCGGGGTTGGTGGTTGCGTTTACGTGACATGGTTAGGCCTTATGTGCGGCGATGTGGGAGGGATTGGTCGCGTCGAAGAGTTCGCAGTATTTCCAAGGGAAAGCGCGTTCGGCGGTAGCTGACGTGGCCCCGTTAACCCAGGCTTTGGGTCGCCCATCTTGGTCAACGCCAGCGAAGTACCGCAGTTCCAACGGGTTTCCACTACTACCGCGCACCACGACGAGATCATCAACCTTGATGTGGTCGTAAGGGCCGACCTCGAACAAGTCGAGTGAGCTGTCACCGCCACAGTGATAGTATTTGCCTTCTTCGGTACACTCAATTATCATCTCGCTGGCGCATTGGGTGCACAGCGCGATTACGGGGTACTGCGGGTCATTTCGGTCAATGCAAAGCACCCGGACAGACAGCCCGCTGCGCGTCTTGTACTTCTTGCCCATTTCAATCTTGCTCATGTTACTCCTTTGTTAACCTGCGCAGCGCAGGTGGAAGCCCACTCGTTAAAGTGGGCAACCATCTAGGCTAAGCTAGAGAAGGCAGTTGCGATTAGGCAGCGTCGTCCTCGTCGGACTCAGCAGCCAACTGCTCGTTGGTGGTACCGGCAGGCACAATCTGCGCAGGGTAGATCACGAAGAACTCAGCGTCGAAGCCCTCACCGCACTGCACCTTGACCTGGGCAGGCGTCTTCTTGCCGTTGGCGGCTTGGCCTTCGGGCTTGACGGCCACGACCACGCCAGCCTTCAGCACGGGGTCGGTGGTAGCAGTCTTGCGGCCATAGCTGAACAGCACTTCGGAACCGGTAGTGGGCAACTCAACGACACGAACCACGCGGCCAGTGGGAATGTCGTTCTCGATGTTGAACAACTTGTCTTCCAACTTCTTGATCTGAGCCTTGACAGCAGCAATGCGCTCTTCCTTGGTAGGAGCAGGCTTGGCCACAACGGGTGTAGCAACGGCGTCAGCGGCGGTGTTGATTTCGGTGTTGGAAGTGTTGAAGTCAGTCATAAGTTTCCTATAGAGAGAATGGGCAACGTCGCCCGGTTAGTGCAAAAGCGCACCCCGAAGCCCTCTTGTGAAGGGCAACGGGCTAGGCTTTAGTGTGCGTTGTCGGCACTGGCCACGATGCGGTATTTGGCATCGGGTGTTGCGATCATCCCAGTCTTGAGGAAGGTGGGCTCGTCCCACAGAATGTCAGCGACACGGCGTCGGGCTTCTGCGTCACGTTGCGCTTGTGCCTTGGCGGCACCGAGAGAGGCGTAAGGGAAACCGGCCACTTGTGGGTAACCGCCGTGGGCGGGCTTGTATGCTTGTGATGGTGTCATGGTGGAATCCTTATCAGAACTTGAACTTACTTGCATCGAATGGCTCCCAAGGGCCAGGATTAGGCCCAAACAAATGCCCCTCTTCAGAGGCGGTGTAATAGATGGCGCAGCAGTCTTCCTTGAGGTAGACAAGCATGCCCCACAGACTGTCAACCCGGACGGCATCGCTTGAGAACTGCCCCCGGATGACAACGGTGCCCTCTTCGCCAGTAACCGACGGCACATGTATTGATGCCTCAAACCCAGGCACCATCACGTCACGCATCGCGGCCCGGATGAAGTTAGCCCGACGATACCAATCAACGTGGCCCGGAAGGCCGAAGTTAATGGTAACCGGCGTGCCTGGGATTATGTGCCCAAGCTGGTTTGCCTTACTTTCCATAACGGTCTTGCCTCCTTGCACGGCCCACCCAGTCTTGAATGAACGCAACGAGGCTAGCAGGTGGGCGTATCCCTGCCTCAATTGCATGCTCGCACTTTTCGCCAGCGTCGAGCACGTCACGAGGAGCATCGAGTGCCTCAAGCTCGGCCTTTATGCTCATACCAACTCCATACCAAGCTGGTGCCGGACGAAGTTAAGCTGGTGCGGCACGTGTTCGCGATTAGCCTCCCACCGCAACGCCTGCCCTGCCGTGTCAATGGCCATGATGGTGGCCTCTGGGCTATCGTAGCCGAACTCAAGCGACACTGCATTGATGTGCTCAGCCGCAACGACTAGCTCGTCTGGCAATGTGAAGTCCCGATACATCCTAACGTGTAAGGCGTCGTGCCAAGCCCGAAAGGCGTAGTTATCTCGCTGAGACAGGTATATGGTGTTGTCAGACGCACCAGCGTACACAGGCAAAGGCTCCTCGGTGTAATACACCTGCCGTAGCGCGGGGTAGCTACTGGGGGCATCTTCTACAGCGATAAACCCTTGCGGAAGATGCAGCGCAGCCATCCGCCTGACAAAGCTCCCCAGGTTACAGCGTGCCTCTAGGAATCTATCTTCTGTCATGAAAACATCCCCACAATCAGCAACCCCAGCACATACAGCGCCACCATTGGCAGCACGAACGTCACCATGAATATGGCGTATACCTTAGCCGAGAAGGCCATGTCATCAAACTGGCTGGAGTGCCGCCAGTAGAACGCACGCAACTTTTCCTTGATCTTCCGCATAGGGTTCTCCTATAACAGTGCAAAGCGCACTAGCAAGCCCACGCTTAGCATGGGCGATGTGGTAGGCTTTAGAACGCTGCCTCGTCGATGTTAGCGGGCACCATCACCGAGGCGGGCACCTTCTCTGCCGGAATGTCAGCGATGGCCGCAACTTGCACGAGCTTGGTATGGTCGATGCCAGCAGCAGCGGCCTTTTTCAGCAAAGCACGGACGGCGGCCTGGAAGTCAAACGCTTTCTTGATCGCATCTTCCTTGCTGTCACCGAACATGAACCAAGGCTTGGCTGTCGCGGCTTCCACATCAGTGGTGCGGGTCTTGTCATAGGACAAGGGTTGGGCATCCTTGGTGTTGAAGTCAATGTTGCGCTTGAATTTACCGAAGGCCAAGGCCCACTCAGTGAAGGCTTGATGCTGGGTGCGGCGCAGCACATTCACCAAGCGGTTCATGGGCATGGTGTCCCCGTGCTCTTCGCAGTGCGCCAAGCAAGCAAGGCCCAACTCTTGGATGGTCGCCTCCACCTTGGCGTTCATCTTGCCCAAGGCGTCAATTTTGCTGTTCAGTTGCTTAACGGTCAAAGTCATAATCAATCCTAATAGATGCGCTAGGAATGTCTAGCTAACAACACCATAAGTCATGGTGTTGATAGATAGACACTAAGTCTATCCGACAGTGACTACCATATAACCCAACTCGGGTATTCGTAGCAAGCATTCCACACTAAACCATGCTGCAAGCGTTATCCTAGCGCACCACCACAAGGCGAACCTAGGGCAGCTTGATAGGGCTAACAGCATGTGAGATAGGCGCACACTACACCTAGCGTCACTGTCTCCACTCGGGCATAAACGTACTCGGGCCATGGCTTGCCACTCTTCATACGTCATCAAAGCCGTCTCACTAACGCAAGGCGAGGCTGTGGCGCTTAACACAATCCACACCTAACCCGGCGTTAGCCGATACTTCACAGCATCATGACCGATATTGTAGCACAGCGATATGTGCTTGTCAACATCGGCCCGTTAGCTAGTAGCCTAGGCCACTTACTAACTTACCTATAGTGTATCACAAACCCTAGGGCTGTCAACACTGTCATCAGTAAGAGCCTTAGCTCTTACTTAACTTGCCTCTACTGTACCACAGTTTGGCTAGTTAGTCAACCTGTTTAGATTCACCTACTAGGTAACATACCCTAGGTGGCTAGTTCTTACGGCATGTAATCCAATACCTGTTCATCCGTAAGCTCTAACAACTAACTCCTGTCTTTGACACTACTGTATCAAAGGTGCCTCTACTGTACCACAGTCTAGACTTACTGTCAACCCCTACCCTGTAAGGTTTGCTAGTAAGGCTTTCCTGCCTGTCTCTGCATTGGGCTCTACTGTACCACAGTTCCCGTAGCCTTGCAAGCCCCTAGGCTCTACAGCCTCTAGGGCTACAGGCTCAGGGGCCTTGCTACTTGCTTGGGCTCTACTGTACCACAGTCTGCCTTACTCTAACCTTACAGGCTCTCAGGCTCTCCCTCTGCTTCGCTACCCGGGCTCCTCTACCCGATCTGGCTCTAGGGCTCGGGCTCTAGGCTCTACAGGCGCTCGGGCTCTACAGGCTACAGGGCGGGCTACCCGGCAGAGACCACAGCACAGCGAACCCGGCGGAGCGGCAGCGACTCCGGGAGGCTTACCCCGGGCTTTAAGGCTACGCCTTGCAATAGATGCAGCACAGGGCTACAGCTACCGCTAAGGGCTCAGGTTCGGTGTGAGCGTATTACAGGTACCGGATGGCGGCCATTGGAATCAATGAGACAGACAGGCCAAGCCCGTAAAGCTTTTGAGACAGATAGCCACCCACAGCCGCCCGCACAGGCTTAGCGCTAGCCCGCAAGGTACGCCACGCGTGCCCGCAGCTAGCCCTACGCACAGGCCGCGCACCAGCCCGCTATCAAGCCGCGCACGCGCCCGTGTGTACACTCGCGCAGTCTGACGCACGCAGGCGCGAGGGCCTATGGGGGGAAACTGGGCAGGCTTAGATTGGAGGTGCCCCCTCGGAAATTCACAGCAAAATTAGCATTTCGCTGTTCATCACAAATTGCCACCAAAATTAGAAACTGCTTTGCTCCGTAAGCTATAGCAGTTACTCTCCTACCCACTTGCGCAGGTCGGCTTTGTCTTGGTTGCACCCACGGAGGGCACCCACGTAAGTCAGTAGGGTCGTTGCTATCTCGCTGTTAGTGCTTGCCTGCATTACAGGTACTGGACAGTCCGAGATTAGCGCTACGGGCGGCTTCTCCCGCACATACTCAGTACGGATAGTCGGGTTAGTCCCGCACGCCGCCAGCAGGGCCAGCAGAACCGCCCCCGTCAGGAGCCGCAGGAAGGGCCCCAGCAGCCCCGTGGAGCGCTTCTTGCACGTCAGGTGGTACATTGGTATTCCCCCAGGTTTCATTGCGCCTGAGCGCGTTTAAAAGGGTCTGATTTTCCCGGGCCAATTTGCGGGCCTCAGAGGCTTTGCGGGCCTCTCGGGCTACCAGCACCTTCCGGTCGTATTCCGCACGCTCCTGGGCCCGTTTCTGGGCATCCGTGAGGCTTTGAAGCTGGGTGCGTAGGGCGGCTGTCTCGTCCCGCTCGTGGGCGTACAGGGCACCGAGGCCGAGCATTAGGCACACGGAGACGAGGGCGAGAGATAAGGCTATCCTGTTCATGCTTGGCCTACAATGGCGCTAGCAGTAGTACCGGTAGCCTTCACCAAGCGAGCCCCACAGTTAAGCTGTGTGCCTGCTGGCACGTTAGAGTAGGTCACTTGTACACCAGCAGGCGTAACAATAGTCACGTTACCGGCGCTACCAACGTATAAGCTACGTGCACTCCGGCTAATTGGGTTGGTATCGTGAGGCGTAATAGCGAAGCTCTCGCGCCCCGTGTCTGAAGTGTTTGGCATAGTATCCTTATTTACATCCTGGCTCGAACTTAGCACGCTCGTCAGCACGCCGCTTAACGAGCCCCTTGTAGATAACACCGTTGTCGTACACCCAGCGGTCGAACTGGGCGGCAGCGCCGAAGCAGTCACCGGCGTTGAGCTTACGGAGCAGGGTGCTGTTGGCTAGCTGCTTCTCGCCCAGGTTAAAGGTGAAAGACACAAGCGCGTCGTACTGGCCCTGTGTGATCGGCACCGTAACGCGGCGCTTAACGGCCGCCTCCGCATGCCGCACGTCCTGCTTTAGCAAGTAGTCGCACGTTGCGTCAGATAAGCGCTGGCCCATCTTGGCTGTAGCCGTGTGCCCATAACAGACGGTGACAACGTTGCCGGTGTCGATGTATGCCGTGTTGCGCTTACCCTCGTGCGTCTGGATGCCGACGAACCCAGCCAAGCTGAGGCTGAGAACGCCAGCGGACAGCTTAACTTTGATGTTAGCTGGCACTGCCATTACGCGATGACGTTGATCACGCTGGTTGCGGTGATCGAGGCAACGTAGTTGTTGGACGCGTCCTGCAAGCGCTCTGCCACAGGGGTGGGTTGCGTGTATGCCACGGTAACAGCCCCGGCCACGAAGTTAGACGTAAAGTCCAGGTGCACGAACGGCCCGTCAATGGTAACCTTGGACACGGTTTTGACCTGACCGCCAACGGTAAATGCAGCGGGCAGTGGCACATGGGCGGCGTCCAGGCCCTCAGAGAACACCAGCGTGATGCGCTTGGGGGCAAGGGCCGTGATGGCTGCGCTTACGAAGGTAGGCACAGTGGTCTCGACAAAGCTGGCGATGGCCGAAGAACAGGCGTCAAAGAAGTC